>JAEEGL013611575.1_pt1 | contig 14069 bp, 9 predicted proteins | sample 9134231 | NCBI WGS metagenome assembly JAEEGL01 (sample SAMN16246548, study PRJNA631951) | gut metagenome | biome: gut microbiome; feature: rumen; material: fiber-attached | host: Bos | place: Iran: Karaj | collected 2018-10
AGCAGAGCTTAGAGAAGCGGCTGAGGTTGATGGAGCAAATGAAATCATTTACTTCTTCAAGATTTTGCTTCCTGTATGTACACCAGTTATTGCAGTTCTTTGCTTATGGCAGTTTGTAGCTATGTGGAACAGTTACTTTGACGCTATGATTTATATCAACTCTGCTTCAAAGCAGCCACTTCAGCTTGTACTTAGATCTATTCTTATTCAGAACCAGCCTGACCCAGGCATGATTGCAGATATGCAGTCAACAGCACAGCGCGCACAGTTAGCAGAGCTTTTGAAATATGCAACAATTATTATTTCAAGCTTACCACTTATTGTTATGTATCCATTCTTCCAGAAGTACTTTGATAAAGGTATTATGGTTGGCTCAATCAAGGGCTAATAAAAGTGAAACAAACAGGATAACCTGTTTGATATAAATTAGGAGGAGAAAAATGAAGAAAGTATTCAAAGGTTTAGTAGCAACAACCATGGTAGCTACACTTGCCATGGGCACATTTACTGGCTGCGGTGGAGGATCAAAGTCAGCTAGTAATGCAGATTCTGTAGACACAGAAAATTTAAGCTTCCCACTCGCTGACAAGGTAACAATCACAGGTATGATTAGTTATCCTACAGGAACAGAGGAAGAGCCAAACAATCGTACAATTTTCAAGAGACTTGAGGATGAGACAAACGTACATGTAGAATGGACAGCTATTTCTTCTGACCAGTGGGGAGATAAGATATCTCTTAACATGGCAAATGTTAACACTCTTACAGATTTCGTATTCAACGCAGGCTTTGGCGATAACGATTTGCTTAGATATGCAGATCAGGGCGTTATTATCCCAGTTGAGGATTATATTGATCAGTATATGCCAAACCTTTCAGCTGTATTTGAAAAGTGTCCTGAGTACAGAACAATGTGCGAGGACGAAGATGGACATATCTGGGCATTGCCTTGGATTGAGCAGTTAGGTTCAGAAAAGACTGCTATTCAGACAGTTGGTAACAACATGTGCTTCATCAATCAGAAGTGGCTTGATTTCTTAGGACTTGAGACACCTACAACAGTTGATGAATTCGAGCAGGTTCTTATTGCATTCCAGGATAATGCAAAGGCATTACAGGATGAGTTCGGTATCGAAGGCGACATCATTCCAATGTCATGCATCATCAATGATCAGGACCCTAACATCCTTACAAATGGTTTTGGCGATGGTATCGGTGACGTTGATATGGGTCAGCACATCGCTGTAAATGATGACAAGCAGGTTGTTTGTACAGCTACAACAGAAGGCTTTAGAAAAGGTGTTGAATGGTTACACAAGCTTTACGCTGAAGGTCTTATCGATCCAGAGTGCTTCACACAGGATTGGGCTACATACGTAGCAAAGGGTAAGTCACATCGTTACGGTGTATGCTTCTCTTGGGATGTAGCTAACATTGATAATATCAATGATTATGTACCACTTAAAGCATTAAAGGCAGATACAGTAAACGTTACTCCACAGAACGGTTCATTTACATCAGGTTTCGACAGAGGTCGTTGTGTAGTAACAAGCGTTTGTAAGAACCCTGCACTTATTTGTGCATGGCTTGATCAGATGTATGATCCATTCCAGTCTCCACAGAACAACTGGGGTACATACGGCGAAGATGATGACTTCGATATCTTCGAGCTTGGCGAAAATGAAAATGGTGACAAGATGCTTAAGCATGCAGCACTTGGTGATGCTTCACCAGTTGAGGTTAGAGAAGCAGAGTGCGTAGGTGGACCTCTTGCAATCTTAGATGAGTACTATGGTGTATACGTAACATGCCCAGATGATGCTCAGTACAGATTAGATTGGATTAAGGATTACTACACAGATGATATGCACGGCAAGTATGTTTACCCAAGAGTATTTATGTCATCTGAGGATACAGAAAAGCTTTCTGGTATTCAGACAGATTTAGTATCATTCTTCAACTCAAGCAAGTCTGAGTTCATCAGAGACGGTGTAACAGATGGATCTTGGAAGTCATACTTATCACAGGCTGATGATTACGGCTTAGCACAGTATCTTGATATTTATCAGCAGTATCTTGACAGATATTACGAAGCAAATTAGAAATTTTTAGTTTAGGAAGGTGTAAAATGAGCAGTCAGACATTAAGAGAAGCTCGCAAGTACGAGGAGGCATTAGCAAAATTAATTTCAAAAGAGGATAGACCGGGATTTCATTTGTCTCCTAGAGTGGGCTGGATGAACGACCCAAACGGTTTCAGCTATTATAATGGAAAGTATCACATGTTTTATCAGTATTATCCATATGAGGCTGCTTGGGGCCCAATGCATTGGGGCCATGCTGTAAGTGATGATTTACTTCATTGGGAGCATCTGACTTGTGCTCTTGCACCAGATGAGTTTTACGATAAAGATGGTGTCTTTTCAGGAAGTGCTATAGGCCTTCCTGATGGAAGACAGCTTCTTATCTACACAGGTGTTATGAAGCGTACAGTTGAAAATGGTCATCTTAAGGAATTCCAGACACAGTGTTTGGCAATGGGAGATGGCGTAGATTACGAAAAGTATGCTAATAATCCTGTGCTTGGTACAGATGCAATTCCTGCAAATGGTAATGTTGAGCATTTTAGAGATCCAAAGATTTGGCAGAAAAAGGATGGAAGCTATCGTCTTTTAGTAGCCAATCTTAAGGACGACGGCTTTGGTCAGCTTCTCTTATTTAAGAGTAAAAATGCTCTTAACTGGGAGTTTGAAAAAGTATTTGCCGAAAACGATGGCTCATATGGTCTTATGTGGGAATGCCCAGACTTCTTCGAGCTTGATGGACAGGGCGTTATCTTTGTCAGCCCACAGGATATGCTTCCAGAAGGTTTTGAATTCCATAATGGAAACGGCAATGTCTGCCTCATCGGTGATTATGATGACGCTACTGATACATTTGTTACAAAGAGCGCACAGGCAGTTGATTATGGAATTGACTTTTATGCACATCAGAGCATCTTAACCCCAGATGGTCGTCGTGTAATGATTGGCTGGATGCAGAATTGGGATACTTCAGGAGCACATGATAGAAATCTTCCATGGTTTGGTCAGATGACTGTTCCAAGAGAGCTTGAGATTAAAAATGGAAGATTATATCAGAATCCAATCAGAGAATTGGAATCAATGCGTAAAGACAAGGTTGAGCACCTTAATACTGTTATTAAGGGAGATGAGAGTGTACTTGATACGGAAGGACACAACCCATCAAGCCGTGTATATTTAGATGGAATCGAAGGCCGTCAGATAGATATGACCATTACTATTCACCCAGAAAATGTCGAAGACATTTACGATAAGTTTACTATCGGTCTGGCATCAGATTCTAATAAGCATACAGATGTTATCTTTAGACCTAAGGAAAACATCGTAAAGCTTGATAGAAAGTTCTCAGGATCTCGTAGAAGTATCGTTCACCAGAGACGTACTAAGGTTCCATTTAACAATGGCGAGGTTAAGGTTAGAATCATCCTTGATAGATTCAGCATGGAGCTATTCTTTGAGGATGGCGCATATGCTATGACCGCTACCTTAGATACAGAGGTATCTGCACAACAGATTTATTTTGAGGCTAATAAAAATGTTGTTATTGATGTTACTAAGTATGACTTAAGCGACAATCAGTAAAATTAGGGTGTAAAGGACATATCTAATAGATATGTCCTTTTATTATGTCTATTATTTTGGAAAATGAATCTACAAAGGCTATAGGATGGAATTTTTCCAATACATCCATATCACGGAAGCCGTAGGTGCAAAGAATATAGTCCAATCCGGTATTTTCAGCAGTGATTGCATCTACCTCAGAATCTCCAATGTAGAGAACTCTGGATTTGTCTGTGACTCCAAGCTTGTTTAATGCCATTTCCATAGGTTCTGGGGCTGGCTTGCGCTTGTGGGTACCATCGTCACCGATTACGATATCGATGTGTGGTCTGAAATAATCGTCCATAAGACTTTCACTTGCTGTCTGTCCCTTGTTTGTGACTACTGCCATCTTTACACCAAGCTTTGCCAGCTTTTCAGTAGTCTCTATAACACCATCATAGGGCTTGGTTTTGATTCGATTATGGGAATTATAGTATTCGATAAAATCCTTAAGAAATTCTTCAAATTTATCGTAATCCTCATGTTCAGGAAGAGCTCTTACAACTAACTTGCGAAGACCATTTCCTACAAATTGCCTAACTTCCTGAATAGAGCGCTGTGGGAGGCCGTATTCTGTCAGAGTATGATTGATGGAATCGGATAAATCTTCAAGTGTGTATAAAAGGGTTCCATCAAGGTCAAATAATATTGTATCGTATTTCATATTACCATCCTTTCAAATGCGGTTTAAATTATACTCGGTTTTATGTATAATGTCATCATAAGTTGAAATGAATAACAAATTTGAAAGGGAAGAATAATAATGGGCTACACAATAAGAGAGGCAGAAATTTCGGATGCTCAGGCTATTCACGATATTTACGGCTACTATGCCGAGAACACTTTTGTTACATTTACAGAGGAAAATCCTTCTGTTCAGACATATGAGCAGAACATTATTAATACACAGAAGCATTACCCATATATAGTTTTGTGCGATGATGATAAGGTCATTGGTATGGCTTACGCTGATCAGGTTCGTCACCACGATGCTTACAGGTTTTCTGTTGAGAGTACTATTTATCTTTCTTCAGATGCACCTAAGAAGCAGGGACTTGGAAAAATGCTTTATACAGCTCTTGAGGAGAGGCTTGCAGCAATGGGCTATAAGTTCATGTACGGTGTGCTGACTGATGATAATGAGCCTAGCATTGGGCTTCACAAGGCTTTGGGCTTTGAGGAGGTTGGACATTTCAGTGATATCGGCTACAAATTCGAGACTTGGAAAGGTATAGTGTGGTATCGTAAGCAGATTGGCGACCTTAGTGATATGACACTTAAAGTATAAATTATGAAAAAAGCATTTAGATATTTTCTGATATCTATTTTATCTATATTATTTACACTGATTGCGGTAGGCATTATTTACGTGGTGGTTGACACCAGAAACAGGATTGAGGTCCAGGTGGACGAGGGTCAGACCTATTCCAGTGAAGAGGTTGAAAAGCTGGTGGATGAGGCCAAGGAAGAGGGCCGCATTTCTGTTCTTGACTCTATTCGTGAGGCTTTGGAAAATGGCAACACGGTCATCTCAGTGCTTAAATCTTTCTATCCAGAGTACATTGTGGTGGCTGCCAACCAGAAGTACAACTTCGTGCCTATCAACGAGAACTTGTCGAAAAACAGCTTCGATATAGATAAGCTTCAGGAGGATCCTGAGACGGGACGATACAGCTATGTGGTGAATGGCAATACCATTTCAAAATTTGGTATTGATGTTTCTTCGCATCAGGGAGATATCGACTGGCAGGCTGTAAAGGAAGATGGTGTTGAGTTTGCATTTATCAGGGCTGTCTACAGAGGCTACGGCACAGGAAAGCTTGTAGTTGATGAGAAATGTATCCAGAATATCGAGGGAGCTCAGGCTGCTGGCATAGATGTGGGCGTGTATGTTTTCTCACAGGCTGTCACTCAGGCAGAGGTTTTGGAGGAGGCTTCCACAGTTCTTAACCTGCTTCAGGGCTATGAACTTCAGCTTCCAATTGTATTTGATGTGGAAAAGGTTTCAGACAGTGAAGCTAGGACAAACACTCTTACAGTTGAGGACAGGACAGCACTTACAATCACTTTCCTTAATGCAGTTAAGGACGCAGGTTTTCAGCCAATGTTCTATCACAACACAGAAATGGGAGCTATGCTCCTGGATTTAACACAGCTTACCGGCTATGCTAAATGGTTTGCAGCTTACAATAAGGAATTCTATTGGCCTTATGAATACAGCATCTGGCAGTATTCAGAATCAGGACATGTGAATGGAATAAAGGGAAATGTAGATTTAGATTTATGGTTAGAGTAAAAAATAAAGCAGCTTACGCTGCTTTATTTTTATTCCATTAATGTTGAAGCTAATTTATCGTTATCCGCAGGATTCATGAAACAGAAGCGAATGTAATTGTCTCCCAGGTAAGGGAAGGTAGAGCAATCGCGAATCATGAGTCCTTTTTTTATACATCTGTCAAAAAGCATCTGACTGGTAATTCCATCCTCCAGGATTTTAAGTAGCATGAAATTGCCCTGTGGCTTAAATGGCTTAAAACGAGGTGACTCATCGAAAAGCTTGTACATACGGTCACGTTCTGTCTTAATAAGCTCTTTAGTTCTGTTTATGTATTCAGTGTCCTTGAACATCAGATTTCCGGCAACAACTGCAATTGAATTGATTGTCCAAGGGTCCTTGCGCTGGTTAATGGTCTGCATCAGGTCGTTGTTTGAACAGATGGCATAGCCGAGGCGAAGACCAGGTGCTGCGAAAAACTTTGATGTGCCGCGCAAAATGGCGATATTTCCATAGGTTCTGGTGAGATTAACAGAGGAGATAGCATCGATATTTTCAGCAAACTCCACGTAAGTCTCGTCTACCATGACGAAAATATCACATTCCTTGCAGGCATCCAGGATAATTCGCATATCCTTGCTCTCAATGGCTGTGCTGGTAGGATTGTTTGGATTACAGATTACCAGCATATCTATATCCTCAGAAAGCTTGCTGGTAAAATGCTTAGGATCAAGGACGAAATCATTTTCCTCTCGAAGAGGATAGTAGATGGTTTTGCCACCACCCAGTGAGATTTCACGCTCATATTCTGAATAGGTAGGACCTAAAATCATTGCCTTTTTTGGCTGTAATATCTGAATAAACAGTGAGATAAGCTCAGTGGAACCATTTCCTACGATTATGTTGTCCAACTCTGTGTTGCAATAGGTGGCAATGCTGTTTCTAAGCTCCACATAGTCTCTGTCTGGGTAGGTAGTTATGCAATCGATGTGCTTTGCAATTCCATCTCGTAGCAGTGGAGAAATTCCAAGGGGATTTACATTTGCCGAAAAGCTGATGATGTCCTCCTTTTTTATGCCGTAGATTTTCTCTATTTTTTCCAAGTCACTACCGTGGAAATGATCCTTGTGTTTAATCATTTTAGGTCTCCTTAAAGGTTTAATGTTTTGTTGTTAAATACTATAGCACTAGGTTTCTTATTTTTCCATATTTCCTTAGTAATACGTTTGAAAACACTATATGTTGTGTTATACTATTATCAAATATGCTTGGGATAGTGGACGTTCTATGCCTAAGTCAACGAGGAGAATTGTTTTGAGAAAAAGAATCTATCGCATTTCGGAGGATAAATTCGACGACTTAAAACCAAATATAGAGTTCGACACAGAGCAGATTGATGAGACCTGCTTTGTTAATGATACATTTTCTGGAAGTATTTTCTTCAAAAGCACCAATGATGTTAAGATTCGCGGAATTGTCTACTGTGACAATCCCTACATAACCCTTTCAGACCCTTGGTTTGACAGTGTAAATGTGAGGATTGATTATTCAATAGACGATTTCAACTTTAAGGCTGGCGAGGCCATGAAGGGCAATTTTATTATTGTTGCTGTAGGTGTTGAGAAATACATTCCTTTTTCTATTCAGTATATTAAGCGTCCTTTGACCTGCTCAATGGGGGAGATTCATTCCCTTCAGGAGTACGCAGATTTTGCTCAGAGCAGATTCGCAGAGGCGGTTTCTTTATTCTATTCCGACAGGTTTTCAGAGTTTATTGAGGATCAGGATAAGCGCACCAGACTTTTGTACACGGGCTTTAAGGCTGCACCTATAGCAGCTGTCAATGTGGACGAGTTTTTGGTAGCCTGTGGCTTGAAGGCCAAGATGGTCTTTGAGCTACACGAGCGTCAGGACAAGTACTTTGAGGTTTCAGAAAACGTCAGAGGTGAGATTGAGATTAGCCGCTCCACCTGGGGCTTCATTGATATTACTGTTTCCTGTGATGCAGATTTCATCACTGTTGAAAAGGAGCACATCACTGGAGAATTTTTCCTGGGCTCTATCTTCAATATGAACTATTACATCCACAAGGATAAAATGCACGCAGGCTTGAATTTTGCCAGAATTTCCTTCGATTACAGGGATATTCACAAGGAGATTACAGTTCTTGCCACAGCTGACAAAGAGGGCGTTTCATTAGAATCTGAGGAGTTCTTCCAAAATCGTAAGGTTCTAAAGGCCTTCAGATTATACGAGGATTTCCGTCTCAGGAGAGTGACCACCAGTCAGTGGTGCACAGAATCCTTGGAGATTATCAATTCCTTTGACGAGGATTCCACCAACGACAATTTTATCCTTTTGCTAAAGGCTTTTCTGTATGTGACCAACAATCAAAAGCAGGAGGCTCTTTGGATTATCCAGGATTTAAAGCGTACTATCGAGGATAAGCGTAGCCGTGAGTGGGCATTTTTGCTGTATGTATGTACTCTCATTGAGCGAGAGGAGGATTACGTAGACAGGCTCACAGACAATATCGAGGCCATTTTCAGGGAGCACAGCTCCGACCCTCATATTTTCTGGTTCCTTCTTTTCCTTCGCAAGGAATACATCAAGAACCCTACTGCCAAGCTTAGAGATATTGCCCAGTGGGTAGACGAGGGCTTTGATTCACCGCTTCTATACATCGAGGCCTACTATATCTTTGTTCAGGACCCTTACCTGATTTCAACCTTTGATGAGCTTACGCTTAAGGTTCTTAATTGGGCAAAGAAAAAGGATGCCATCACCAAGGATTTCGCCATCCAGATGATTCACGTCCTTGAGACAGAAAAGGGCTTCAATCCAAAGGCTTTACCTATTCTGGACAAGTGCTATGAGATTTACCCAGACAATCAGCTTTTGCTTGCAATTGTATCATACCTGCTGAAGGCTCCTTATGTGGACGAGAGCTTTTTGAAGTGGTACAGAATTGCCATCGAGTCCAACCTTCACGTCTCTGGAATTTTCGAGGCCTATATGGAGGCTATGCCATCTTATTCTGTAGATAAGTTGCCACAGCTTCTCACAATGTTTTTCAAATACAATAGCAATCTTTCCTACGACAAGAAAGCCTTGCTTTATGCAAATATAATCCTTCACAAGGATGAGGATTACGATACCTATCAGCACTATGAGAGTGCTATCGAGACTTTTGCCTTAGAACAGTTGAAGCTAGGTCGTCTTGACGACAATCTGGCTGTTTGCTACCAGCGTTTGATGGAGCTTGGCATCTTCGATAAAGAGGTTGCCAGAATGATTTCCGAGCTTTCCTTTAAGCGAAAGTTTGCGGTTATTAATCCAGATATTCGTAGGATATTTATCTATCAGGAGGAATTCAAGGTACCTACCATTGCCAATATTTCCGACCATAAGGCCTATGTAAATTATATAGGCTCAGAGGGAGTGGTATTCCTTGAAGACAATAACGGATATCTCTTTGTGGATGATGACGCTTATCTTACTGAGGAGATTATCCATACAGAAGGCTACACTGAAAAGCTTAAGGAGTTTGCTCCATTAAATCTGACCTATGCATTGATGGATTTCACTCAGCAGAAGGCACCGTTAGAATACACCAATGATGATGGAGTGGCAGCGGAGCTTCTTTTGGAGTCAAAGCAGATTTCTTCAGATTATATAGGAAAGCTTTATCCGAAGATTATAGAGGTTCTTCGTTTCCAGGATAAAGAGGCAGTCATCGAGAAGTACTTTATGAACGAGGCTGATTTAAAGTCGCTAAGTTCTGATGTGATTGCTGCTGTGCTTGAGGTTTTTATCGCACGAAGCAAGTACGAGGAAGCCTACTACATGCTTAAGCACACCAATGCCAGCCTCCTCAGACCGGCTGTAGCTACAAAGCTTTGCCAGTATTTAATCAACCAGAATCCAGATAAGCCGGATGATTTCCTGATTATTTTCACTGCAGGCCTTGTAAAGCTTGGTATCAGTCACACTGATATGATTCGCTACCTGCTTAAGTTCTTTGTGGGACCTACAGAGCTTATGCTTTCCATTTACAATCTGGCCTATGATAAGGGTGAGGATGTAATTGAATTTGCAGAGCGCATAATTACACAGACACTTTATCGAGACATTATGTTGCCACAGCTTATAGACCTGTTTGACACATATATTTCTCGTAAAAATAACAAGATGATTGTGGAGGCCTTTCTTACCTATGAGGCTCACGATTATCTGGCAAATCAGGCTGATATTCCTGAGAATATTTTTGCCTACATTTACAATCGCTTTAAGAGAGGGCAGAGTGTAAACGAGAGCATGAGGATTGCATTGCTTAAGTATTTATGCACCATGCCTGACCCAGATGAAGATGATATGTCTATGCTTGATATGCTCCTTGCAGACGCTATCCTCAGAAATCAGTACTTTGGTTTCTTTGCAGCCTGCGACGAGAGACTTAAGATTAAATATCATCTCTACGATAAAAAGTTTATTGAATTTAATACTGAAAAACGTAAATCCGTAGTGATTACCTATTCCATCAATGGGGCGGAGCCTGTTGAGGAGGATATGATAGAAATGTACGACGGTCTTTACGTTAAGCAGTTTATCCTTTTCTTTGGTGATGAGCTCAGGTATGAGATTTACTGTGATGAACTTTCGGAGGAGCCTCTAAAGGCCGATACCTATGTGCTCTCAGATGAGCTTGAAGAAAGTCAGGGACGTTACGCTATGATGAACAGTATCGCACGTCATTCACTTTACGGCGAGGTTTATGAGCTGGCTGAGGAAGTAAAACGATACCAGGGCTTGGAATCTGTGACCAAGGATTTATTTGCAATAATTTAGGAGAATTTATGTCTGATGGAATGTATCTGGGTATAGATTTAAGCTCACGCTACACTGTACTCAGCATTTACAACACAAATATGGTAGAGCCATCCACCATTAGTACCGTGGTTGGCGAAGAAAACTATTCCATTCCTACAGTACTTGCTAAGCGCCAGGGCATGGGCCAATGGTTCTTTGGCGATGAAGCACTTAAGATGGGCAGGTTAAAGGAAGCCATCATAGTGGAAGAGCTTTACAATCTGGCATTGAGAGATGGCCAGGTGGTTATAGATTCAGAGAATTTTAGAGCGAGAGACCTGCTTGCTATTTTCTTCAAAAAGCTGTTTTCCATTCCAGGAGCATCCGCAGCCCTTGAGGAGATTGAAAAGCTTGTAATCTGTGTCACCCAGGTTAGCCTTGAGGTGATGGAGACTATGAATTACATAGCTTCAAAGCTGGGAATAGATCAGAAAAAGGTGATGCTGATAGATAGAAATGAGTGTTTTTACTATTATGCTTTATCACAGAAGCCTGAGCTTTTCCTGTACAATGTAGCACTCTTTGATTACAGCGGTTCCAATATGGTTTCCTGCACCTTAAATCGTAATCAGACTACACGTCCTCAGCTTGTGACCCTGGATGTGATTAACCACGGTGAAATCACCGATAATAGGGATGAGGAATTTGATGATATTATCACCAGCACTATTGGAAATACTCTGTTTTCTTCAGTTTATCTGGTGGGAGACGGCTTTGATGGTGAGTGGATGAAGCTTAGCCTGTCTCATTTATGCAAAGGCCGTAAGGTTTTTCTTGGTAAGAATCTTTATTCAAAGGGGGCCTGCTACGGTGGAGTCATCAAGGAGGGCAAGCGAGACTGGCCTTTCATTTACATAGGTGACAATGATTTAAAGCTTAATCTTTCAATAAAGATTTTAGAGAACAATTCAATGAAATTCTTCACCCTTATCGATGCTGGTCAGAGCTGGTACGATGTTAAGGGAGAGTGTGAGGTCATTCTTGATGGAGAGCCTGAGATAGAATTTTACATTCAGCGTCCAGAGTCCAGGGAGGCTCACACAGAATTATTAGAGCTTACCGATTTGCCAAAGAGGGAAAATCGTACCACCAGACTCCGTATAGAAGCCAGACCTGTTTCAGATGTGGCTGTAGCCATCACCATATTTGACCTGGGCTTCGGTGAGATTTCTCCATCCTCAGGCAAAAGCTGGGAGCACACAATTTCAACTAAGTAAAACACAAGTAGGTAATTATGAGCACATTAATTTACTGTCAAAATCCGTTGTCCGCAACACCATATTATATTGAAGAGGCATCTCTTAATGTTTATTCATTGGAGGAGCTTAGTTATTATATGCTAAATAATGTTTACCTGCTTTCTACAAAGCTTATGAATTCTGAGCTTTGCAATTGGATTGGAAGGGAGCTTAAGTGCCCAAAGCTTGCCAATGAGCTACTGGGGCTTGTTCAGAGCAACGCTCCTTTACATATTTTTGTAGGACATATTCTCAGTGCCAACGGTTACGCCAGCACAAAGGAGATTAAGGATACACTGGCTATTATTTCCACCTTCGAAAACAAGTCTGAGGCTGAGCGTAAAAAGCTTCGTGCTGACAGGCTTATGGCTAAGGAAAAGCTGGTGGATGCCATTTATGAATATGAGACCTTACTTTCCGATGATATAGCAAAGACTATGCCAAAGGTGGTGGAAGGGGATGTTTACCACAATTTAGGCTGTGCATTTGCTAAGCTATTTTTCTTTGACGAGGCTATGAAATGCTTTGATGAAGCCTACAAGAAAAATCAAAAGAAGCAGAGTCTGCACTGTCTTTTATACGCAGCCAGATGTGCCAGAAACAAAGGCAAATTCGAGGAATATTCCAATAAATACCTGGTATCAAAAGAGGATACAGAAGAGGTGCTTAAGGCTGTTTCTATCGTAACTACTAAGGAACAAATTACCGAGTTTGATAATGCAATAAATGAGCTTATTAATGACGAGTCCAAGCGTGACGAGGCAATCCAGACTATAAAAGGGGTTGTAAGCGGTTGGAAGGAAGATTACATTAGGCTTTGTAAGATATAGTTATTACTATTACTTGTGTTGGGGAGATTTATTATGGGTATTTTTTCTAGTAGAAAGAAAAAAAGAGAACAACGAACTGCCAAAATCGATGATGCTTTCAATAGAGTATACTCCCAAATCGAGGGTATAGACAGCTGGGAGGATCCAAAGAAGCTGGAGCATTATATTCTGGATTCCTGCGAGCAGATTATTGCTTCCACCAAGGCCATGGAGCGCCAGAAGATGGAATACAGAATCGTTACTAAATACCTTAACGATATCAAGGCCATTGAGAATCTTCCTAAGGAAAAGGCAAAGGACTTGAGAAATACGGCCATTCGTATTTGCGAATTGGAGCAAAATATTATTGAAGCCCGAACTATTCAGAGAAATATTACCGACGAACAATATGAGGTAATTTCTGATGATGAGGAGGATATGCCTGATATTATCAATAGATTTTCTGCCGATGAAATATACCAGGCAAAGCTAAAACGCAACCTTTCCTATTTGGAAGGGGAAAAGAGCAGGTGGGAGATAGAGCGAGAGGAGTTAATTGGTCAGAGTAAGCTTTTCAGGCGAATGGCTATGGCGGTTTTATTATCCTTCACCACCTTGCTTATTTTACTTTATGTAATGTACTCAGCAGCAAAGACAGACATTACCCTGTGGCTGATTATTGTATTGTTCATCTGTGCAGCCAGCGGTTTCATTATTTTCCTGAGACAAAATGTCATCGCTAAGGAAAGCAGAGGAGCACTGGTGCATCTTAATCAGGCTATATCTATGCTTAATGTTGAGCGTATGAAATACGTAAATGTCACCAACAGTATTGAATATTCAAAGGATAAGTACAACGTTAGCACTTCCGCTGAACTTCAATATGTTTGGGAGCAGTATCAGGATAAGGTGAGAGACCAGCAGAGATACATACAAAATAACGATGATCTTGAGTTTTACAATGATAAGCTGGAGAGGATTCTTGGAGAAATTGGACTTTCAGACGATAAGATTTGGCTTAATCAGGTAAATGCTCTAATTAATAAGCAGGATATGTCAGATTGCAGACATAGACTGGTTGTGCGTAGAAAGAAGATTAGAGACAGGCTTGATGATCATAGACGAATAGTTCAGGAAGAGAGAGATGAAATAGATAGGCTCATGACTAAGCATGAGCACTACCTACCAGAAAT
>JAEEGL013622929.1_pt1 | contig 14069 bp, 10 predicted proteins | sample 9134231 | NCBI WGS metagenome assembly JAEEGL01 (sample SAMN16246548, study PRJNA631951) | gut metagenome | biome: gut microbiome; feature: rumen; material: fiber-attached | host: Bos | place: Iran: Karaj | collected 2018-10
GCCCCTGCCATATGGCCCGGTAGTACAGTTGGTTAGTACGCCAGCCTGTCACGCTGGAGGTCGTGGGTTCGAGCCCCATCCGGGTCGCCAGATGCTGTTATAGCTCAGTCGGCAGAGCACGTCATTGGTAATGACGAGGTCGGCAGTTCGAATCTGCCTAACAGCTCCATAAAACACCGCTTTGGCGGTGTTTTTATTTAACAGTAAACGTAAACAAAGAGGTCGTTTCATGAACCGAAAGTTCGGCATAATCCTTCCTGTTTATTCGATACCTTCAAAGTACGGTATCGGATCGCTCGGAAAAGAAGCATATTCATTCATCGATTTCCTTTCTAAAAGCGGAGTCGGTCTGTGGCAGGTGTTGCCTCTGGGACCGACAAGCTACGGAGATTCTCCTTATCAGTGCTTCTCTGCGTTTGCAGGAAACGATTATTTCATAGATCTTGATGTGCTCAGGGATGAAGGACTCCTTACTGATGAGGATCTCATGGGAGCGGATGAAGGATGGGATCCCGGATTTGTTGACTACGGAAGAGTTTACGACACGAGATACAGCATACTGGAAAAAGCCGCGGTCAGGTTCTTTTCTGCCCCTTCAGACGATTATTCAGAGTTCGTCGATTCAACGCCCTGGCTGAAAGATTATGCTCTGTACATGGCAATAAAACGCAATTTCGGAATGGTAGCGTGGACCGAGTGGCCTGCTGAATACAGAGACAGAGATACGGCAGCGATATCGACATTCATGTCAGAAAATGAGTCTCTGATAAGGCATCATTATTTCTGCCAGTACAAGTTTTTCTCGCAATGGAAAAGGCTTCTGGAATACGCTCATCATAATGGAATAGAAGTAGTCGGCGACGCGCCGATATACGTCTCTATGGACTCCGCAGACGTATGGAGCAACCGTGAGCTGTTTTGCCTTGATGAAAAGGGATATCCCACTGCAGTTGCGGGTGTGCCTCCGGATTATTTCTCGGAGACCGGGCAACTATGGGGAAATCCCCTGTACAGATGGGATGAACAGAAAAGCGGTGTGTATGGTTGGTGGGGAAGGAGAGTAGCTTCTGCATCGATCCTGTATGATTATCTTAGAATAGACCATTTCAGAGGGTTCGATTCCTACTGGGTGATCCCGGCAGATGAGGAAACCGCAATAAACGGAGCGTGGAAAAAAGGTCCCGGGATCGGATTCATAAAGTTTCTTAAAGAGGCAGCAGGCTCAATGAAGCTTATTGCGGAAGACCTAGGTCTTCTTACTCCGTCGGTAAAAGAACTTCTCAAGGACAGCAATCTGCCCGGAATGAAAGTCCTTGAGTTTGCATTTGATCCGGAAGGTGAAAGTGATTATCTCCCGGAATCATATAATGTGAATTGTATATGCTATACCGGAACTCATGACAATGATCCGGTATGTCCGTGGCTGGATTCCCTTGATGATGATTCAAGGAAATTCCTCAAAAAGTATGTAAAGGGAAAAGGCTTAACAGCTGATGCGGACGGTCTGATACGTCTCGGAATGTCGTCAAAGGCGAGATTCTTCATCGTGCAGATGCAGGATCTTCTTGAGACCGGAAGCGAGTCCAGGACAAATACTCCCGGAGTGGAGGAAGGAAACTGGAGGTGGAGGATCACCTCCGACTGTCTGACTGATCGTCTTTCAGACAGGATACTGGCACTTGTCAGTGAATATGACAGGAACTGAGATAAACGAAAAGACCGGTACCATAAGGTGCCGGTCTGATTTTTTCGGAATAGTATTTCTAAATATTCAGCTGATTGATCTTGTTATCCGCCTGAAGATCATCCTTTATGATCTCTTTCCTGTTCTCTTCCTGCTGTACTGCTTTTTGGGGATTTGCCTTCTCAAGCTTATCGGCAAGGTTCTTTTCTGCATATTCTTTCTTATCGCCTGAGAGGAGATCGGAAAGTGCTTTGGTGCTGAGCTTGTCCAGTCCGTTCATGTCGATCAGCTTGTCTATGCCGGTTTCAAGGCTCTGCATGTCTTTTTCGTTACCGAGCCTGTCCATGGCAGTACGGAACATATGTCCTGTCTGCGTGGAAGGGAGCATGATTTCTTGTGTACTTTCCGGGAACGTCCTGCTTCAGACGCCGGTCCAGGTCATTTGTTTTCCTTTGCCCAACTGTCCTTGAGGTTCACGATGTTGTTGAACACTCCGCTGTCGTGGCAGTCCCTGATGAAGTATCCGTTTCTCACGAACTGGTATCTTTCAACGCCGGTATCGGTGCCGACAGAAGCTTCCAGTTTGACATCGGGCATCTCTTTGACTGAATCCGGGTTAAGGAAATCTCCGTAGGATTTGCCTTCCGGCATATTGTTGAGGTTTTCTATCGTGAACAGCCTGTCGTACAGCCTGGCCTTTGAGGAGATGCAGTCTTTTGCATTGACCCAGTGTATGGTGCCCTTGATCTTTCTGCCGTCCGCAGGACTCTTACCGCCTGTCTCGAGGTCGGCAGTACAGAGGATCTCGGTCACATTGCCGTTATCATCCTTGACCAGTCCGGTGCACTTGACGATATAGGCGCCCATGAGCCTGACTTCATTTCCGGGATATAGCCTGTGGTATTTCGGTACCGGCTCTTCCATGAAGTCTGCCCGCTCTATGTAAAGCGAGTTGGAGAAGGAGACCTTTCTGGTCCCGAGCTCCGGCTTTGCGGGATGGTTCGCGATGTCAAAGTATTCGGTACTGCCTTCCGGATAGTTGGTTATAGTGAGCTTGACGGGATCAAGCACGGCCATGCGTCTGAGAGCGTCATTGTTGAGCTCGTCCCTGATGCAGTGCTCAAGAAGCCCTATGTCGACAAGGCTGTCGGTCTTGGCGACGCCTGCGGTCTCAACGAACGTGAGAATGGAGGACGGGGTATAGCCCCTTCTCCTCAGACCGCTTATGGTGGGCATACGGGGATCGTCCCATCCGTCAACGACTCCGGTCTCAACGAGTTCGCGGAGATAACGCTTGCTCATAACGGTATAGGTGACGTTGAGCCTGGCGAACTCTCTCTGTTTCGGCTTGGGATCAGGGGTGCCGGTATTGTCGATGACCCACTCGTACAGCGGGCGGTGGTTCTCGAACTCGATGGAGCACATGGAGTGGGTGATCCCTTCCATTGCGTCCTGTATGGGGTGGGCAAAGTCATAAAGAGGATAGATGCACCACTTGTCTCCCTGTCTCTGATGGGGAACATGGATTATCCTGTATATGGCAGGGTCCCTCATGTTCATATTGGGGCTGGCCATGTCGATCTTGGCTCTGAGAGTCTTGCTTCCGTTGGGAAACTCACCGTCCCTCATTCTCCTGAAAAGATCCAGGTTCTCATCGACGCTCCTGTTCCTGTAGGGACTTTCCTTTCCGGGCTCGGTAAGAGAGCCGCGGTATTCCCTCATCTCATCGGCAGAGAGGTCGTCGACGTATGCCTTGCCGTCCATGATAAGCTTCTCGGCAAGCTCGTAGCACCTGTCGAAGTAATCGGAACCGTAGAAGATACCTCCGTTGGGATCGCAGCCGAGCCACTCCATATCCTCGATGATGGAGTTGACATATTCGTCACCTTCACGGACGGGGTTGGTGTCGTCGAACCTGAGGTTGAACAGACCGCCGTATTTGTGAGCGGTCATCCAGTTGATCCATATGGCTTTGGCGCTTCCTATATGTATATAACCGTTGGGTTCGGGAGGAAAGCGGGTGTGTATCTCCTTGTAGTATCCGGATTCGAGGTCTTCGTCGATGATCTCGTGCAGAAAGTTAGTGTAATTCTCTTCCATTTTCCTTCTCTCCATTTAGTCTCACAATATCTTAACACATGCCATCTGGTGTGGCAAACGCTGAAAAGGGGAGCATCAGGCTCTGTCACGCTCCGCAACTGCGATCCTGTCACATCTCTCGTTGTACTTGTTCTGCGCGTGTCCCTTTACCCAGATAAATGTGACTTTATGACTGTTAATGAGGGGATCGAACGCCTGCCAGAGCTCGAGATTGGGCAGGATCTCCTTTTTTGAGTTTTTCCATCCGTTTTTTCTCCAGTTGTTTATCCAGCCCTTATTGACTGCATTAACGACATAAAGAGAATCTGAGTAGAGCTCCACTTCGCACTTTTCCTTAAGGGCGCCGAGCGCCTGAACGACAGCGGTCAGCTCCATCTCGTTGTTGGTGGTGAGCTTTTTTCCTCCGCTGAGGACCTTTTCAGTTCCGTTGTATATCAGGATGGCGCACCATCCTCCGGGACCCGGGTTTCCGGAACACGCCCCGTCTGTATAAACGGTTACCTTTTTCATGCTGTCTCTTTCCGCACCTGAAAGGGCCATTCTGTCCATAAAAGAAATGACGGGCTGCCTGCTCAGATGCTATAATTATAAAGAATACCCGTCAGATAGACTCATATTTTATTTATTAGGAATACCATTTATTAATTATATATTATTTCTCAGGAGATATTAATTTGCCGAAAACTTACGATAAGATAACTCTTTCCGAAGAAGCTTCCGCACCTGAAAAGGCAAAGAAGACTTCTTCAAGGGAAAAAACAGATGCCGGTAAAAGCAGATCAGTTTCGGATGTGAAAAAGAAAACATCAGGAACAGGGAAGACATCAGCGAAAAAGAAGGATGTCAGCGCGGCTGAAACCGTGTCTGCGGCAGAGAAAAACAGCTCTGCAGAAAAAAAGAAAACGACAGCAAAGAAGAGCGGCACAGCCGCAGCATCGAAAAAAGAGGCGGGATCAAAGCAGAAAAAGATACAGTCCGATTCCGCATTGCAGGTCATCTCACTCGGAGGGCTTGAGGAGATAGGAAAGAACATGACCCTGTTCGTCTGCGATGATGATGCCATCATAGTGGACTGCGGGATGACGTTCCCTGACGACGATCTTCTCGGTGTGGACACTGTCATACCTGATTTCACTTACCTTGAATCCATAAAGGACAAGCTCAGGGGACTGATAGTGACTCACGGACATGAGGATCATATCGGCGGGATCCCTTATCTTCTCCAGCAGTTCCATCTGCCGATCTACGCCACACCTCTGACCATAGGACTGATAGAGGCGAAGCTCAGTGAGACGGGGCTCCTTTCAGTCGCGAATCTCAATACGGTACATACCGGCGACACGGTAACGCTGGGATGCTTCAGCATCGAATTCATCAGGGTGAACCACTCGATACCTGACGCCGCAGCGCTTGCCATAACGACACCCGCGGGAGTGCTGATACATTCGGGAGACTTCAAGATAGACTACACTCCCGTCTTCGGGGAAACGGCAGACCTCAGCAGGTTCGCCGAGTACGGGGAAAAGGGCGTACTGGCTCTTCTGTGCGATTCCACCAATGCCGAGCATCCCGGGAACAGCCTGTCCGAGAGCCATGTGGGATCTTCGTTTGAATCGCTGTTCAGCAGGGCTGACGGGAAGAGGGTGATAATCGCAACATTCTCCTCCAACATACAGCGCATCCAGCAGATCATCGATTTTGCCGAGAATCACGGAAGAAAGATAGCTCTCTCAGGCAGGAGCATGCTCAACAATGTTCAGATAGCGCAGGATCTTGGTTATCTGAAGTACAAGGAAGAGACTTTCGTCGACATAGATTCCGTAAAGTCGTACCGTCCCGAAGACATGGTCATAATCACCACCGGAAGCCAGGGAGAACCCATGTCTGCACTGTCAAGGATGGCTTCCGGAGAGCACAGACAGATTAAGATAACATCAAAGGACTTCATCATCATATCGGCGACCCCGATACCCGGAAACGAGAAGACGGTCACCAGAGTCATTAATTCGCTGCTCAAGCTGGGAAGCGATGTGATCTATGAATCGATGTACGAGGTCCATGCATCGGGACACGCATGTCAGAATGAGATAAAGCTGCTGATATCGCTGGTCAAGCCGAAATACTTCTTCCCGGTACACGGAGAGTACAAGCATCTTCTCAAGAACATGTCCACCGCCGTCTCCATGGGAATACCACGGAGGAACGTGATACTCTCCGAGATCGGAAAAGTAGTCGAGTTCAGTCACGGCAAATTCAGTTTCAACGGTACGGTCGAGAGCGGGCGCGTGCTGGTCGACGGATACGGTGTCGGAGATGTCGGAGCAGCCGTGCTCAGGGAGAGAAAGCATCTCTCCAGCGACGGGCTCGTAGTGGTAGTATGCGGATTCGACAGCCGCAGCGGAGAGCTGCTGACCAGCCCCGAGATCATTTCCAGAGGCTTCGTATATGTAAGGGATTCCGAGAAGCTGATCAATGAGATCAGGGAAAAGACCGCAGAGGTCATGGAAGATCTCAGAGCTTCGCGCAGGCTCAAGAGAAGCGAAGTGCAGGAGATCATCAGGTCTGAGCTCGGAAGGTTCATCTATCAGAAAACGAAGAACAGCCCCATGATAATCCCCGTTATAATGGATCTGTAAGAGAATAAAACAATTACTTTATATACAGGAGGATCGCATGAAAGTCGTACTCAAACAGGACATCAAAGGTACCGGCAAGAAGGATGAACTGGTAAACGTATCCGACGGATATGCAAGGAACTACCTTCTTCCCAGAGGGCTTGCCATCGTGGCGGATTCCGCGGCAATGAACACGATCAAGAGCAAGAACGAAGCCATAGAGCATCACAAGGCTGTTGAGCTGGAGAACGCGAAGCAGATAGCCGCAGTCATAAACGGCAATTCGGTGAAGATCGAGTCCAAGGCGGGATCGGCAGGAAGACTGTTCGGATCCATTACTTCAAAAGAAGTCGCCGCCGCGCTCAAGGAGCAGTATGATGTTGACATCGACAAGAGAAAGATCGAGCTGGACTCAGACATAAAGACTTTCGGAACATACGGCGCTAAGATCAAGATCTATACCGGCGTGAATGCCGACATCAAGGTCGTGGTAACGGAGAGCAACAGCTGATGGCAGATTCCAGGATTAGTCTTCCCCTTGACGCGATGGGGATAAACCTTCCGTACAACACGGAAGCCGAGCAGGCCGTCCTCGGAGCGATGCTGGTGGACTCGTCCGTACAGGACGACTTATTCGGCATGCTCAAGCCGGAATACTTCTACGCAAAACAGAACGGCGACATATTCCGCGAGATGATGCTGCTGCAGACTGCCGGGAAGCCCATCGACTTTCTGACGGTACTGGAGAGCGTCACTACGGCAGGAGTCTTCGGAAGCGAAGACGACGCCAAGCTGTATCTGTACAGCGTCACGGAGACAGTCCCGTCTGTCTCAAACGCCACCGCGTACGCGAAGATCGTATCGGATAAATACCTGCAGCGCGTCCTCATAAACGCCTGCCAGGAGATCATGGTCATGAGCTCTGACGGCCAGACGCCCGCAAATGAGCTTCTGGATCTGGCGGAACAGCGAATATACGATATCAGGAGCGGCAGGACCAGCGGAGATATGAAGAGCATCGAGGACGTGTCTTTCCAGGTGCTCAGCAATCTTGAGAAACTCATAGGCGATGACCGCGAGAAATATCTGGGCATAAGCACCGGATTCAGCTATCTGGACCATGTCATAACGGGACTCAACCGTTCAGACCTCATCATCCTTGCTGCGCGGCCCAGTGTCGGAAAGACAAGCTTCGCGCTGAACATAGCAGCCAATATCGCAAGGAGCCATCCGGAGATAGGAATCGGCATCTTCTCGCTTGAGATGACCAATGAGCAGCTCGCTCAGAGGATCATCAGCTCGATTGCAGGCATAAAGAGCCAGAAGTTCAGGACCGGTGAGTTCAATGATGACGAGATGGAGCGCATCACCGACGCGGCCGCGGAGATATCAGCTACGAACATCTACCTTGACGATACCTCCGGCATCTCCGTCCAGGAGATACAGGCAAAGGCCAGAAGGATAAAGAATCTCGGCCTCATCATCGTGGACTACCTGCAGCTTATGAGCGGAAACAGGAGAAACGAGAACCGCGTGAACGAGATAAGCGAGATAACCAGGACCTTCAAGATCCTCGCGAAGGAGCTTAACGTGCCCGTGATACTGCTCTCGCAGCTCAGCCGCGGCTCCGAGAAGGACAAGAGACGCCCCATGCTCTCGGACCTGAGAGACTCCGGCTCCATAGAGCAGGACGCCGATATCGTCCTGTTCCTACACAAGGACAGCCAGCCTGACGAGGATCCCGAAGCCGCTCCTCCCGCGATACAGGAGGTGCTGCTGATGGTGTCCAAGAACAGACACGGCGAAGTCACGAACATGAGACTCAACTTCCAGGGAGATATCACGAAGTTCACTACTATTGACTATGACCACTCTGACCTCTAAGATCGACGATCTTCTGGAGAAAAACAGAATAGAACTGAAGGGAAAGCATCTGCTCTGCTGCGTATCCGGCGGGGCAGATTCTATGGCTCTGCTTCATTTTTTCCGCAGCAATGCGGAAAGATACGGACTGGCTGATGTACGCGCCTGCCACCTGAATCACAATGCCAGAGGGCTAGAGAGCGATTCCGATGAGGAGTTCGTCAGGCAGTACTGCCGCGAGCAGGGGATAGCGCTGGTAACTGAACGGATAGACGATTCAGCATTTGACGGCAGCGGCCATGCGTCAGAAGAGCTCTTTAGGGATCTGAGATACGGCTTTTTCGGAAGGGCTGCGGAAGCGACCGGCTGCGATATCATAGCGACCGGCCACACTCTCAACGACAATGTCGAGACGGTGCTGTTCCGCCTTGCCAGGGGGACCGGACTGAGAGGCACCGCAGGGATACCCGCTGTCAGGGGCAACATAATCAGACCGCTGCTGTCCTGCACGAGACAGGATACAGAACAGTACTGCACGCAGAACGGCATAGTGTTCCGCATAGACTCAAGCAACAGCACCGACCGATACGCGAGAAACGTGGTAAGGCATCATATCGTCCCGGTCATGCAGCAGCTGAACGCCCGCAGCCTGGAGGCTGTGGACAGCTTTATCGCTCTAAGCGCGGAGGCAGACAGCTATTTTGAGCGTGAGGCAGAGCGTCTCACTTCGGCTCAGAGCGGATCGCCGTCAGTCTCAGCAGAGCGCCTTTTGAAGGCGGGCAGTCCGCTTGACGGCTATATAGTGAGGCGCATCATCAGAGATCACTGCGGCGACGATGACAGAAAGACAGTGGAACGCTGCATCAGGGCGGCGGCTGATCATAAAAAAACGGAGATAGGGACAGACATTTACTTCGACTGTACAGACGGTATCTGCAGGATCACCAGGAAGACCGCACGCGTACAGATAGGGCCCTTACCGGCGGAAGAGTATCAGAGGGATGGAGACGGCGCGCATTTTGAAGTGAGAGAGGTCTCGCTGACAGAGGACAGCGCCAGAGATCTGTTTTATTATTGCGTCGATTATGATAAACTAATCGGCGTGGCGTCGGTCCGCAATCGGCGCGACGGAGACGTTTTCCGCTCAGCCTACAGGAAGATGACCAAACCGGTCAAAAAGATCCTCAACGAGAAGGGGCTTTCGGCGGAAGAGAGGGATTCTGTGCTTATGCTCACAGACGATGCCGGTATCGTCTGGATGGAGAAAGAGGGACCTGCTGAGGGAAAAGAGATCGGCCCTGATACGAAAAAAGTAATCATTTTTAATACTTTAGATACATTTGGAGGGTAAAATGCTTGAAGACATTTCCAGGATCCTTTTCACGGAAGAGCAGATCAAGGCGCGCGTAGAAGAGCTCGGCAAGCAGATATCCGCTGATTTCAAGGGAGAGGATATCGTGGTCATCGGACTGCTCAAGGGATGCTTTATGTTCATCGCGGACCTTATGAGAGCCATCGATACCAATGTTGCCGTAGACTTCATGGTGGTATCAAGCTACGGCTCCGGCGTGGTCTCGTCCGGGGAGATCAAGGTGCGCAAGGATTACTCCATTGATATCGAAGGAAAGAACGTGCTCGTCATCGATGACATCCTTGACACAGGCAGGACACTTGCTTTCGTAAAGGATTACCTCATCGTCAAGAGCCCCAAGACCATAAAGCTCTGCACGCTTCTCGACAAGCCCGAGAGGAAGACCAGCAAGGTGGAAGTCGATTATGTGGGATTCTCGGTGCCGGACGAATTCGTCGTCGGATACGGGCTCGACTATGATGAAAAATACAGGAACCTGCCGTTCATCGGCGTCCTGAAACCGGAAGTATACAAATAATCGGGAGAGACAATGAAACCAAACACCAACAGAAACAAGGGAGTGGCGATACTTCTGGCGCTTGCGCTTCTGATCTCGCTTCTCTACCTCTACAAGACAGCCAGTTCCACAGGACCGCTGTATTCCGAGATCATAGAACTGTTCAAGGACGAGAAAGTCACTGAGTTTACTCTCAATCTCGGATCCGGGCTGCTTACGTACAAGGAGAAGAACGACACCGCGTTCAAGACCTATAAGGTCCCGAGCGTGGATCTGTTCATATACAACATCGAGGACTACATTGCGAAATACAATGAGACCCATTCGGTACCTCTCAAGTACGATTACGTACAGTCAACGTCATGGCTGAGCATCCTGATCAACTGGATGCCGATGCTCCTTTCGGTCATCATGCTCGTGATGTTCTATATCTCCATGTCTCAGCAGGGAGGCGGAAGGATCAACAACATCAGCAAGGCGAGAGTTCAGCAGGAGAACGAGGGCAGAAAAGTCACGTTCGCTGAAGTGGCCGGCGCCGATGAGGAGAAGGAAGAGCTGCAGGAGATCATAGACTTCCTCAGAAACCCTGCAAAATACAACAAGCTCGGAGCAAAGATACCCAGCGGCGTGTTGCTGATCGGCCCTCCCGGAACCGGAAAGACCCTTCTTGCCAGAGCCGTCGCCGGAGAAGCCGGATGCCCCTTCTTCTCGATATCCGGTTCTGATTTCGTGGAACTCTATGTCGGTGTCGGGGCAGCGAGAGTCAGGGACCTGTTCGACAGGGCAAAACGCAACCGCCCCAGCATAGTATTCATAGATGAGATAGACGCAGTCGGAAGGCAGCGCGGCACCGGACTCGGCGGAGGACACGACGAGAGGGAACAGACGCTCAACCAGCTGCTCGTAGAGATGGACGGATTCGGCATAAACGAGGGCGTCATAGTAATGGCGGCCACCAACCGTTCCGACATTCTCGACCCGGCGCTTCTCAGACCGGGGCGTTTCGACCGTCAGATATATGTCGGCTATCCTGACGTAAAGGGCAGGGAAGAGATCCTGAAGGTCCATGCCAGAGGAAAGCCTCTCGGTCCCGATATCGACCTCGGCGTCATTGCGAAGAGCACAGTCGGCTTTACCGGCGCGGATCTTGAGAACCTGCTGAATGAGGCGGCGCTTCTCGCGGCCCGCAAGAACCGCAAGGCCATAACGCAGGAGGAGATCGAGGAAGCCAGCATCAAGGTCATAGTCGGTCCCGAAAAGCGCTCAAGGGTCGTGCACGAGAAGGAGCGCAGGCTCACGGCATATCATGAAGCGGGACATGCGATAGCGACCTTCTTCGCGACTCCTGATACGCCTGTGCACCAGATCTCCATCATACCCAGGGGCGCTGCCGGCGGATTCACGATGAGCCTGCCCAAGGATGATATAAACTATCAGACGAAGAACGACATGCTCGGTAATATAGTTACCCTGCTCGGCGGACGGGTGGCTGAACAGAAGGTCCTGGACGATATCTCGACCGGAGCATCGAATGACCTTGAGAGAGCTACCGCGATCGCAAGGAGCATGGTCACCAAGTACGGCTTCTCAGACAAGCTAGGCCCTGTGGTATACGGATCCCAGAGCGAGGTATTCCTCGGAAGGGACTTCACGCAGTCCCGCAACTACTCCGAGCAGATAGCTACCGACATAGATGTCGAGATCAGGAACATCGTCGAGGAGTGCTATGACAGATGCTCCACCATACTGGAAGAGCATATGGACAAGCTCCATCTGATAGCGAATATGCTCATGGAGAAGGAGAAGATCGAAGGTGACGAGTTCACCAGGCTGATGAACGGCGAGGAGCCCGAGACTTCATCCGGACCTGAGGTTGAAAGCGCTGCTTCAGCAGAGCTTCCGGCGGATGAGGATACAGCATCAGCAGCAGAGGAACAGACGGTTTCCGAAACCCCGGAACCTGCGGAGAGCACCGATTCGGAAGAATGATATAAAACACAACATCTTGTGTCCCGACAGCGATTCTGAGCCGTCGGGACACTTCCTTTTGTGGTAGCGGGATGCTATAATACCTAAGATAATGGATCATTATTGCTTAAGTGGGGTTGATATGGCTTCCAATAAGAAAGAATACACAAATGAGAGCATCAAGGCTCTGAAGGGCGCCGACAGGGTGCGCAAGCGTCCCGCTGTAATATTCGGTTCCGACGGCCTTGACGGCTGTCAGCAGAGCATCTTTGAGATAATAAGCAACTCGATAGACGAGGCAAGGGAAGGCCACGGAGACAGGATCATCGTGACAAGATACAACGACTGCTCCGTCGAGGTCGAGGACTTCGGCCGCGGCATTCCCGTGGACTATAACGAGAACGAAAAGGAATTCAACTGGAAGCTGCTGTTCTGCGAGCTGTACGCGGGAGGCAAATACGACAATGAAGCCGGATCGAACTACGAGTTCTCTCTCGGCCTCAACGGCCTGGGCCTCTGCGCGACGCAGTACGCTTCCGAGTACATGGACGTCGAGGTGTTCCGTGACGGATTCAGATATGAGCTTCATTTCAAGCACGGCAATCCTGTCGGCAAGATGAAGAAGGAAGACTCAGTCAAGAAGACGAGACACGGCACGAGGATCTGCTGGAGACCGGACCTCAAGGTGTTTACCGAGATAGACGTGCCGGTCGAGGTGTACGAGGACCTTCTCAAGCGCCAGGCGATAGTAAACGCGGGCGTGTCCTTCATCTTCCGCAACCAGAACGAGAAAGGCACATTCGAGGAGAAGACCTACTTCTACGCGAACGGAATCACGGATTACGTCACCGAACTGGCAGGAAGCGACGCCATGACAGGCGTGCAGTCCTGGAACGGAGAGGCCAGAGGAAGGGACAGGGAGGACCTTGCCGACTACAACGTCAGGATGTCCTTCGCGCTGGCTTTCTCAAACAAGACGCAGGTAATGGAGTACTATCACAACTCCAGTTTCCTTGAGCACGGAGGCTCTCCCGAGAGAGCGATAAAGGCAGCGTTCGTAAGCCAGATAGACTCCATGATCAAGGACAAGAAGCTGTACCGCAAGAACGAGAGCAAGGTCACCTTCCAGGACATACAGGACTGCCTGATAATAATCTCCTCAAGCTTCTCCAACGTGACGAGCTATGAGAACCAGACCAAGAAGGCGATCACCAACAAGTTCATCTATCAGGCGATGGTGGATTTCCTCAAGAGGAACCTGGAGATCTACTTCATAGAGAACAAGTTCGAGGCTGACGCTATCGCCAACCAGGTGCTCATAAACAAGCGCAGCCGCGAGAACGCCGAGAAGACGAGACTGCACATCAAGAGCACGCTTCAGGCGTCTTCCGACTTCACAAGCAGGATCCAGAAGTTCGTGGACTGCAGAAGCAAGGATGTGGCCGAGAGGGAGCTGTTCATAGTCGAGGGAGATTCCGCTCTCGGCGCCTGCAAGCAGGGAAGGGACGCGCAGTTCCAGGCGATCATGCCCGTAAGGGGAAAGATACTCAACTGCCTGAAGGCTGAATATGAGAAGATATTCAAGAGCGACATTATCACCGATCTGGTCAAGGTGCTCGGGTGCGGAGTGGAGGTCGAGACAAAGGCAAACAAGGACCTGTCTACCTTCGACATAGACAATCTGAGATGGAACAAGGTGATCATCTGCACCGATGCCGACGTCGACGGATTCCAGATCAGGACGCTGATCCTGACGATGATATACAGGCTCATGCCGTCGCTGATCGATCTCGGATACGTGTATATAGCGGAATCCCCGCTTTATGAGATATCCACCAGAAGCATGACCTACTTCGCCTATGACGAGGCGGAAAGGTCCGAGATCCTGGAGAAGATCGGTTCGGAGAAGTACACACTGCAGAGATCCAAGGGACTCGGCGAGAACGAGCCGGACATGATGTGGCTGACCAC
>JAEEGL013789640.1_pt1 | contig 14069 bp, 12 predicted proteins | sample 9134231 | NCBI WGS metagenome assembly JAEEGL01 (sample SAMN16246548, study PRJNA631951) | gut metagenome | biome: gut microbiome; feature: rumen; material: fiber-attached | host: Bos | place: Iran: Karaj | collected 2018-10
ACCAAGGCTCTGAACAGTGCCAACGAAAGCAGCGTCATCATTCCGCTTAACTACCGAAACGAGTATGTAGTCTATAACAACGAGAAAATTACGTCCTATACATTCAGCAGTATACCGAATCATGTTGATGTGGCGACAGTACTGTTATCGCCTGATGCAGCAGATTTGTCAGATCCGCTGCTGTTTTCAGCAGTGTCGTTATCGTTCGTATCGACAGTGAAGACGAAAATGTCAGTATATGCTCACAACTTTCTTCGCCCCGCTTCTTTTCGTAGCCTTTGCCTAGCTTGGAAAGACTGACACAAGCCTTGTAACCCTTGCCGATTATGCTGTCAAAGTACGGTATTGTACCGCCGTCCCAATCTACCTGCATGGCACCTCAGGACTTGTAAGTAACACGCATTGTCGCCTTAGTGATACGAGCCAGCGGCGATACTCACCACCAAACCGAGTACTCATGTAGGAAGTTTCGCCGTTGACATAGGCTCTATCTAAGTATTCCTGCCATAGCAGCGTAAGGATAACACCTTCCTTTGAGAGTTCCTTATGGATGTAGTTGTAGTCAATCACAGCATAAGACGCAGGACTGCTGGTTTTCTTGCTGCAGAACAGCTCATCCAGCATTTCGTTTGTCACATCATCGTCGAGCGGCCAGTTGATGTTCAGCTTAGCTGCTCGTTCAAGCATCACCCTGTCTGATGTGAACTTCTTACAGAGGATTCAACGCTCCGTTAGCTGCCCCCTGTGAAATAAGCTCCCGTATTTTTCGATAGTTCGCCATATCCGAACCTCCTATATTCAAGTCACACATTTCTACATGCTGTGAACATTACACATGCTTCAGAGAGGTGCGGTCAATGCGCCGGCAATAGCACAGTTCTAAGTGTGGCGAAGTGCGGTTCTATGAGCGGTATATACAAGTGCCTGCACGAGCAATGTTGATGATCTACAATACTTCCCCCTGTAGCTTGAGCTACAGGGGGCTTCTGTTACAACAGCATATTTATCAAACTGAGTTCTTACTTAAGTATCTGCGGATAGATTCAGCTGTTATCTTGTAGCGACTACCTATTCTGATGGCTTCAAGTTCCTTTCTGTTTATAAGACCATATACTGTTTTGGTACTTACATTAAGGTAATATGCAGTCTCCCAGACCGTTAGGACATCCTTCTTATTCACAAGTATTATAGGATCCGTCATGTTAAACACCTCCTTCTTTCACTGATCACTTCAATGTCCAATCGACATAGGGATATGTATCCCAAAGCAGATCATAAGTAACATTGTTAACATAATTTTCCTCCATGAAAGATGCATGATCTTTTGAGAAGCCATAGCTCGGCAATATGCCAAGTATCATGTATACCACCTCAACAGGCATTCCTGAACTAAACGCATTCTGTATAAAGGTGTTCCTTAACGCACTGAACGGCAGCTGTCGGACACCAGCATCACGAAGCAACAGTGAGAATTCCAACTCAAACTTCTCTCTGGATATAGCGGCGCCATTCTCGTCAACTACCATGTATGGTGACTGATCGATCTTACTTGATATATTATGAACATACTCCGTAATCTCCACATATTCTTCAAGCTCTTCTCCAAGATCTCGTGGAAGCACCAGTATGCGTGGATAAATCTTCTGCTCCTTTGCGTTGCTTAGAACTATAGGTTCTTCAGACCTTACCTCTAATATGCTGAGACGATAAGGCCACCTTTGGCAATCAAAGGAGTTCCAGCGAAGACCAAGGATCTCAGGGAGACTAAGGCCTGTTCTGAGAGACAGTCTTACAAAGCGTCCGATTCCATTCATGTGGGTTTCATTTACAACAGCGGCCTCTTCATCAGGTGTTAACCATGCAGGAGCACAGCTGCCTTCCTGATTGACCATCATCGCCGACATCATGAAACTATTGATATTATTCACTCTCGTTCGCCCTGTTTGTGTTATTCTCAAGCCATTCGATATAGCTTTCTCTTGCAACTATCATGCGTCTACCGACTATAGTTACAGGGATATCTCCACTCTTAAGCAGTTTGTAGCTGCTGCCGGCTGATATCCCAAGGTGTTTACTGATGTCACGTGCCGAAAGCATTTCCGGCAGTTCGTCATATGACATAGCTTGTTTCATATTGAAACCTCCTGTTACTTTAAGTATAGGGAAGCTTCCGCATCCTTGTCAGGGATCACAGAAGCTTCCATTATGTAATTAGGGGAAATGATATGAATGATTTTCATACAAAACCGGATGCAGCCATTGCAATCACATCCGGTTCATATGTCTTCAAGGATTGATTGTTGCCATAGCGATGTACTCACCCTTATTCAGTTTGATCTCATATGGAGAAGTTGGCTCGGGAAGAACAATTTGTCTGCTCTTCTCACAGATCCACTTGACTATTAAGTTCAGTCCTATCTGAATGTCGCTTATCTCACATGAGAGATCTTCAAAGTCAACAACTGAAAGATGAAAGCTGCCATTCTCCGGTGTAACTATTACCGGATACGATTTGCCGGTTCTAAGCTCAGGAATGGTAAAGCTTGTCATCTGTGGGATCTGCTGTATAGCTTCTCCTGATACAAAAAACTGGCCAGGCTGTACGCCTATGATCTGAGCTACAGTATTGCTGTCTACGCCTGCCTTTAGTGAGTTGTATACAAATGTATTCCTCAGCGCATCAAATGGCAGCTGTCGGACATTTGCCCTGAGCAGAATAGTGTAGTACTCTCTCAGGAATGTCTCCATTTCGACAGGGTGTCCCATGTCGTCAGTAATGACAAACTGGAAGGTGTCAAACACATTTCCGTTCTTGATTATGTCAGTATATTGAGCATTTCTCAACTGACAAAGCTCATATACTACGTTCATTGGCAACGTTATTAATCGGAAACAGCTTGGCTTTTCCATACTACCGTTGTCAAAAGACATAGGAAGACTTGTTATTGTCTTGTTTATGATGAGTGTGTTATTGGGTCCTAAGTCGTCCCAACGCAGGGCAAGAAGCTCTCCAAGTCTTATTCCTATTGTAAGAGCAAGTCTTACCAGGACTCCGTACCTGAAGCTATAGCTCACCCGATATACAGCATCAACTTCCTGATCTGAAAAATGATCGAAGTTTGCAGCGCCTATGATTTCTTTGGCAACCTGTATTACCTGTGTTTCCTGTGTTTCCTGTGTTTCCTGTTTCTTAGCCATTGTTCTTTCCTCCTGTAGTATTATTCTCAAGCCATTCGGTAAAATGCTCACGTGTTACCACTCTTCGTTTACCGATACGTGTTACGGGGAAATCGTCCTGTTTGAGCAGCTTGTAACAAGTGCACAGGGATACCCCTAAGTGTTCGGACATGTCCTTAGCTGAAAGCAGCTCAGGTATGTTGTCTGATAATTTGTTTTGGTTCATTTCAGAACCCTCCTTCTGTAAGTTTTAGAATCCTCCTTAACCTTAGTGAAGATCATAGAAGAATCCATTATATAATAGTTGTATTGTTTGCATTGAAATCAACTGTTTTTTGATTTCGGACTGTAATGACAGCCTATCCGGCTGTTCGTCATATGTTTTGGCTTATGTCATATACACAACCTCCTTCTGTATATCAGGGATCCTCTACAACCTTAGCAAAGATCACAGAAGCTTCCCTTATATAATAGTTGTATTGTTTACATTGAAAGCGACTGTTTTTTGATTCTGAGCCGTTACGCTGTCCCCTGTACGCCCTATACTTATACTCACACCATGAACTGAATCGCTCCTCGCCAAGGCAGGCAGGCCTGAGAGCACCTGTAAAGATACTCTCAGTCACCGAAAGTTCGCATTTTCAGCCTGCATTGCTTTAACGGCAGATTTGAGAACAGATGTACATTGCAGTCATGAGATACCAGTCTCGCCCTGCCTACAGCCTGTTCCGCCTCACTTTCTATAAGGTACAGCTGTATCTCCCGCAGCAGAGTATCCTTGAACGTCATGAACGAGAAGTTGAACCCGTTACGCTCTATACGCCTTACAGCTAGAGTATCATCTGTATTGAAATCACCCATCATCATCGCCCATAGCTTATATACATACTCGGGACGGTGGAATGTACCTATTACTGTAAGGTCGCATCCTGCCAGTTCGTTCGAGCCTTGTGCTGCACCAAAATACATCTCTCCATATTTAGCAAATTCCTTGAAGGTGATGATACTGCTCTTGTCTTCGTACTTCTCACGCAATTCTGTTATGATATCACGATTATCAGTCATGCAGCTCTTGCTGTATGAGCGATCATGATGAAGATACAGCTTCCCCTTGTATTTCAGTTCGCCAAGATCCATGAATGAATGGAGCTGATCGCCTAACAGCTTTCTGTACAGCATTTCGTTTACCGTTGCGGAAACAATAGTGCAATCGCAGGCGGGAAGCGGCTGAACCTCCACAAAGTACATCTCATCATCATCGTCCTTGTGATAGAAACATCGAGCCCTCAATGCAGGGAAGATGGCTGAATAGTTATCACGGCTTATCCTGCGGCATATCACAAGTCTTTCTTCATCATCAAGATACTCTTCATCCATCGCTTCAATGACTTCATAGCCGCTTACATTGGCGATACGTTTTAACTTAGCAATAGAATCAACAGAGAAAGTATCTTCCTCTTTGTTTTCATCCAGCATGTCCATTATGTCAGAGATTCTGATCTGCCTGATCTGTATCATAGACGGTAATATGTCCTCGTCTATAATTACATTCCTGCATCTGAGATAGTCAGGCTTCATCTTGAGTAATCTGGCATGGGTGGTTATTATAAGACGTCCTTTATACTCTCTCAGCCTGTCCATTTTGCCAAGGTAAGCATGAGCACTCTCCTCTTCACACTCCCTGAGAACGTAGTTGATGTTCCTGTCATTGCCTACAGCGTACATATGACGTATACGCCTGACAGTTTCCATGTCTTTCAGTTCTTTAAGCAGATCTTCTATAATCGGTGTAGTGATATAACTGATTCCCCTTTCCTCAGCTTCAGCGGCAACAGCGTACATGAGCTTCTTGTTAGGCACAGCAACTATTGTCTGACGCTCGGATTCCCTGACCACGCTGAGATATGCATATGTCTTGCCTGCTCCTGTGGGAGCTTTTATTATCTTCGTTCCGGGAAGGTTCATTGACTCTTTTATCCATTCATGAAGCTCACGGCGCATCACCTCTATATCCTTATACACAGGCTTATTATCAAGCTCAATGATCTTTCCGGATGACATCTTCAGCGTATACACCATATTGGACTCATGGTCGCACTCCTGAGCGTAAGGGCAGTAGTCGTCACATCTCTGAGCTTTGTAGTCGTTTCGGCAGGCGAAATCGATCTGAACTTCCTTGCGCTCTATATCATCATACAGACTGCTGTACTTGCAGAATGTCTCAGTGATAAGAGCTTTACCTCCTTTGATGTGTATCAGGTTCAGGGATAGTCCGAACCACTCCTCGTGGGGAAGTCTTCTGCCATTCCTGAACTCATTCAGTAATCGACAGTATGTATCGCCTGATATATCAGTTCTCTCAGGATCTCTTCTGCATTTCCTCTCCGTATCTCTATATACCTTAGTATAGTCCTCACAACTCTCATAGAAGAACAAACTACCACTTTTTGAAGAATCTTGGGCATCGACCATATTATTATATATGGTGATTGCCCGGAAATCTTCAATTTTAGATAGTTCTTCAGCAGGGCTCTCCGACTCCTCCGCAGGAGGAGGGAGGAGAGAGGCATCAGAAGATAAAGATACGGAGTCAGGGATGAACGCAAAGGTGTTGTTCCGAAGAACAACATGAGATTTCTTAGCTATCTGCTTTAGCACACGAGCCTTGTTTATGGGATCATTCTTTTGAAGATACACAAGAGTGCTGATAAGAAGATCATGGATACTGAAAGAGACATCGTGGCAGATGACGTTCTTCCCCGGATAATAGAGCTTACTGAAGTCCTTGGAAGATTTATCGACCTCAGGGAACACAGTACAAAGGCAATACTGCACCAGCACAGCGAGATCCTTTTCATTGACCTCCTGACAGCACAGAAAGACGAGCCTGAATTTGGACCAGTTCACAGAACTGGAGGTCTCATAGCATATCGCTATGGGAAGCTTGTAACGTTCAGCTCTGGTTATTGCAATATCGATATCAATACCGCCATCGAAATCAAGAGCGAAGAACTGAATAGCTTCCATCTCATCCTGACTTTTATGATCACCCTTGAAAGTAGCAGGACAGAAGACCTGCATATTATCTATTGCAGCAGCCAGCTCAGCAACACTGAATTCACAGCTGTGTTTAGGTATAAACTTAGTTATCTTCTTGGTATAATCCTTCATGACTGATTTGTCTTTCCCTTTGAAGCTTTCGGGATATACAGAGACTTTGTACTTCATTACAACAACTCCTTGTCAATTATTTTGTTTACAAGATGTTGTAATGAAATTAAAAAGAGCGCAGAGGTCATCCCCCTGCGCTGAAAGCACTATGCGAAAGCCGTTCAAGGCATAGCACGGCTGCAGGAGACACACCCGCAGGTATATCCCCCACAGCGCCCACAGAAGCTTCTTAATTGAAGCCTTCCGCTCCTGTGAGCCCGTACTATCAATATGTATAAGAATCAGTATAAGAAAAAGTCTGAAAGAGAACGTCAGCTTTCTGTACAGGGTACATAGGCTATTTGACGTTATGGGTTTGTGCCTGAATGTATTTGTATACGGATGATCGCGGTATCTTCCACTTGTTGCCTATCCTGAAGGCTTCTATTTCCTTGTCCTCCAGCAGCTGATAGGCAGTGTTTTTGCCTATCTTCAGAATCTTCATGACTTCCTCAATGGTTATAAGCTCCTCCTGTGTTACGGGCTCCATTGTTTCACCTCCTGTTCGTTGTGTAGCTTGCTACTCATTATATAGTTATATACCAAGTGTATTGTTATGTTGATATATCCGTGAAGCTAAAGCCACTGCTCCGCCTAGCATAAAAGTCAGTCTCAGGTCAAGACTTCAGACCATTGAAGCGACACCGTTGCATATAGTAAAACCAGGATTCGAATGAAGTCAGAGATGCAGATGCTCCCATTCCCTCTATCCGTCTCTCCCATATGATTCAAAGTTATAGCCAACAAAAGCACAAAAAAGAACTCCTGCCAGACCACAAAGGTCCGTCAAGAGTTCTTGATGTTGTTACGACTTTTTCAAAAGTTCATACCAAATAAGCCTTAAAACCCGTGTTTTTGAGCTGATTGCAGATGCTTTTTCTGAAAAGTCGTAACAACTTACAGATTCACATCAGGAATTGTGACCCTAACAGCAGGCGGATTGTCGATCTCTCCGTCGCTGTTTTCAAGCTCACCTATAAGATAGCACTGCTGCTTTTTGAGACTTGCAAGCTCACGTCCGAATGCAGTGTACGGCTTCTGACCATACCTTTCTGCTGTTTTCTTTCCTTCTTCAACACTGACCGCTTTGAAGCAGATAACAATGTCGCCTTGTATTATGTCAGTTTCTTTTGTCTTGAGCTCTGAAAATGTCTGGTAGCTGGTGATGAGATGCAGACCATTTCCTGCTCCCATATTATACATATAGTACATGGCTGATTCCTTTGCATGAGACAGCATATGAGCCTCATCTATAATTACAAACACTTCTCTCTCGCTTTCAGCAGAGATACAGTCATAGACCTTCCGTGCAAAATCTTCAACAATATCACAGTACTCCCTGCAATAGAATACAGCTATCTTCCCCTGCGGAAGCTCGATATCCTTCGCAGTCATACCCTTTATCGGTATAAATACGAAGTTCTCATCGATCTCCTGCTGACTGTAGCCGTGTCTGAGAAGATTACTTTTCGGGTCACTATTCTTGAAGCTGATATAAACGACCTGATGTCCGTTCTTGTACAGCTGCTTCGCAACGTTATTCATGGTACAAGTCTTTCCCATTCTGGTCTTGCCGATAAGTACAAGATGACTTTTAGCGGCATCCTCGTGGCCGATACTCCAATAGTACTTCTGACCCGATGTGTCGCTGCCTATATGTATACGTTCGATACCGTCATCGATATTTATCACAAAACCCAGTCTTTCCTGTATTTTAAGGCTTGCTTCAGGACTCAGCATTTTTGTGCTGACTGCCGTTAACTTTTCATGGCCATCACTGGTACGAACAGAAAACTTGTAGGTTTCTTTTGCGCCTGATTTACTGCACTTCAGATATGGCTTTATAGCCTTTCTTACCTGATTAGCGTTTTCAGGCAGTTTCATCAAGTCTGATATACGATCAAAGATTTCGTTTCTTATGTACAAGTAGTCGTCTTCACAGCATATTATATGAGATGCGGCAGGATTTGTAGCCACTTCCTTGTATTTCGCCTTCATGAGTATAATTTCTTCATTCATAACAAGATCGTTAAGAACTTTCCTGAATTCGTCACTTATCCCTTTCAGCTGCTCATATTTCATGGACAATTGGAAGGTTTCTGTCAAGTAGTCCTTCATTTCTTCTTCCGATACGGGCAGTTCGCCATATCCGTGTGTCAGTTTTTCCAGCAATGCATAGACTGACATGAGAATCGCATAATCGTTGGCGAAGGACTTATCCTTCACCGCTTCTTCTGCTTTGTACTGCTCATACTTAGAACAAATGAAATCCGTTATGCCGTCCTCGTTTATTATGAGCTTTATCAGTTTTCGGTCAATGACGATATTTCTTAGGGAGAATGCATTCATGTCAACGTCTTTGTTAAAAGCTTCCTCAGTACAGTTTACATGAAGAACCTGTTCATGGCTGAGCTGTGATCCGAGAAATTCTGAAGCCAGAACAACATTATAATCGTTAGATAGATTGAACTCCTTCGCCTTACCAGTTAACTCAGAAGCTGTATCTTTGTAGACCATTCTGTATAATGCTTTAATATTAATAGTTACGTCCTTCTTGTTTTTGACATTGCCATTGAAGACGACCACTTCATCATGCTTATCGCTCAACAAGTCTTCGAGCTTCTTCTGGTCTACCGAGAGGGTATCCATGAGATTATCACGGTCATACACCTGTAACAGGCGGCAGAGCTTATCGCTGTCGATATCTGCCACTATAAAGCGCATGAAACGAATACCGATACTTGCAAGAACACATGTCAGAATTCCCATCATCCTTACAATGACAAAAAAGAAAACATGGCGTACATTACCAAAAGTTGAGAGACTTTTGGAGAATGCAGCAACTACTTCCGAAATACTCTCATCCGCATTGCCGTTAACGTCGAAACTCTTGTCGGTGATAAGCGGATAGTCATTCTCAACAAGCGTTTCTTTAGTGGCATAGAAAGTCTTGCCGTTAAGTCTGTTCCAGCCTGCTTTATGCGGAGTTTCAAATTTTACTGCTTTATGCACGATAAGTGTAAATAAAACATTTCCATTGACATCCTCACAAGGAATACCATTTTCCTTTATAAACCTGCATAGTTTTCTCGAATTGGCTGCTGACTGTTTGGGAATATTAAGTTTTTTATCTTCTGTCTTTTCTGAACTTGCTTTGTATCTGAAATTAATCTGATACCATTCTTCGGATTCCAGAACCTTAATGATAATGAAATTAGCAAGCTTATTTTGTCTATGCTTGAACTTTGATAAATTCTTCTGGTCAATATGCTTCGTATACACGTAAACACCCTCGACATGAATAAGTTTGTCTTTCTCCTCGATTTTATTTATCTCGCTTTTACTGATTTCAGCTTCATAAATAGCACAGTTAAAATGGTCTTCATAATATAGCTTTTCGCTTTGAGAATTATCTTGTTGCTGAGTGTTATGTATGTTATCAGGAAGCAAAGTGGTGATAACGTCTGCTTGCCTAAGCATAATACTACAGGGTTTTTGTCCGCCGTTGTATAAAGCAGGCATCGGATTCTGCGGTGGCATAAGAGGATATGGCGGATAGCTTGGAATCATTCCCATAACATTTCCGCATGGAGCAGCAGAACCTGCAACATATCTACCGTTTGGGAACGGATATTGTTGTGTTCCGGCAGGAACAGCATATGTACAGCCACTGATATTATTCATATCAGCGCTCTGTTTTTGTTGCTCTCTAATTCCGACAGCAGCTTCAAATGCTTCTGGATATTCTTCAGTATAGCTTTTTTGAAGCTCTGCTAAATGTTCATCAGCTATTCTTGTACAAGTTTCATTCAAAAAAGCACTTTCTTTATAAGCCAAACACGATAATATAAAACGAATTAATTCGTCTTTATTTACCATAATAATAATCTCCTTTTTATTAGAATAATGGATGTGGACAATGCTGTCCACATCCTATATTTTGTTTATCGCCTCGATCAGTACAGTAATGTCAAGATGAGTGTAAACGCTTTCAGTAAGCGACATTGCTCCGCTGTGACCTACAATCTTCTTGATCGTTGTCGGTGCGACATTCGCCTCAGCAAGCATGCTTATGCAGGTATGCCTTGTGAAGTGAGGCGTTATTTTCTCGTCCATTTCCAGTAATTGTATTACTGGTCGCCAGTAGCTGTCATAATAGTTGCGATAAGTAAAGTGTTCGCCCTCGTTTGTACATAAAAGATACTCACAACGGCTGTTTTCGTACCACCAGCGGAACATAGGTAAAACCTTGTCTGCAATAGGTACACGTCGGATACCTGCTTCTGTCTTGCTCTTAACTACATCGAAATATTGCTCATCCAAGTTGACATTCTCCTTTTTCAGATCAAGCAGTTCAGATACTCGCACTCCACTGTATATCAGCATCAGAACGATCTGAACGTTCCTGTTTTCGGAAACTTCCCACATCTTTCCGATGTCATCAGCACTGATGCGGTCACGGCTCCGCTTGTTAGGATTCTTGTCCTTATAGCGAAGAATATCAACAAACTGCGAGTAATCCTTGCCACACAAATCTCTCTGCATGGCAAAGCTGTACAGCTGAGAAAACAGTACTTTTAACTTTCGCAGTGTGGGATAATTCTTACCGCAGGTATCAACAACTTCCTGCATGTCCTGAACCCTGATGTCTTTGAACACCTTGTCTTTGAGCTTTTCACAGCAAGCATAAGAGGCGGAATATGCCTTGGCATTAGAATCTGAGATCGTGGAGAATTTCTGTTTGCTCCAGTCCTCGTATACATCAGCGAAAGTTTTTCTACTCGCTTCAATATCGTAAGGCGAAGAGTTGTATTCCGCCAGCATTTTCAGTCCCTCTGCTTTTGTCTTGGCATACCCGATAGTCTCCCGAATCTGCCGCAGTTTGCCTGTATCGGGATCTATTTCCCATTTCACAGTTTTTTGTACTATGTATGGACGCCTGCGCTTACCAGAAAGCTTATAGACTGAGCCATAGCGGTTAGGAAGTTTCATTGCTGCCATCCTCCTCATCGCTCATGCCTTTGAAGTACCCGGTCTGTTCCCATACCAGCTTATCGGGACAGTAGTAGCTGTATGCGTGATCGCTGCTCTGATGAATGGCGAACCCGAAGTTCAGTACTCCCTGCTGTAAGCCTACACGTATGAACTGGGCACTTTTGCCCGTAGCTTTGGCGAGTTCCGAAATCGGAACATTCCGCCCTGTGAATATTGGTTGTTTCATGATGCTCACTCCCTTCGTTACAGAAATAATATACAATTTAAATCGACATATTTACCGCCCCCTCCCTTCACTTTTGAATGTAGATGTGGTATAATACTTTTGAGAACACCGCATTTATGCCTGTGTCATTATAAATATACCATCCGGTAATCGTTATCATCAATTTCAATTTGCAATTTTATTTCGAAATTGCTATTTTTTCGGAGTTAAAAGCAGTAATTGCTTGATTTTGACACTTATCTTACCCGAATCAGGTATAACACTGCAAAGATGCACAATTATTTTTCGAGTAAATACTCAGTCAAAAAAGGAGGGATACCATTATGGAAATACCAACAAAAACTATAATAAAAGAGCTCACAAAAGGTTTACTTGGAAGTAGTAGCAAAAAAGTATGTACAGATGAAAGCCGAAATGAGTATGGTACATTGATACAATCTACGCTGATCAGCGAGTTTTTAGCTGATGAAACTAAAACTATCCCTACAAAGAAATTATGCGCCAGGATCAAAGAGCTTTTCGATTATGAACTTTATCCTGAGAATTATAAAAAAGCAAAACATAATGTTACTCCTGATGAAATGGCTGAAAAAATACGACGATACACCGTAGGCTTACTGTCTTGTGATTTAACGGATACAAAATTAACTGATACTATAAGCATAAAAATTGCCGAGGAACTTATAGGTTATATCCTTATGGCTGTAGAAAACGAAGAAAAAATTCCTATAGAAGCATTAAGAAAAAACATAAAGGATAAGTATTCAAAAACTCCGGATTCGTTTATTTCTTTTGCTAATTTAATAAATTATCAAGGCGAATTTAAAAACAATTACTATTCTCTTATAGATAGAACAGCCTATGTTCGAGATGCAGCAAGGCAATTCTACAGTCTATACAGTGATGAGCAAACGATTGATAATCATGTTGAAACCGATGCTGACCTTGCTCTTTCAATAATAGAAGAAATAAAAGACTCTTTTTTATCAATATTAAAGGCGGATAAATATGATGATATCCCAAATACTTTCAGAAACAAATATGAAAGTGTTAAACTTCCAAATACTTATCAGGATACTATGTTAGAACACAGTAATACACAATCAATTATTACAGTACTTTCATCAGGATATAAGAAAAGTGATGCACCTAAATATATCAATTGTGTACTCGAATTGTTCGGAAAGCGCTGGAATGAAACATTATCAGCAGAATCAAAAAAATTATTAGATTCTGCTAAAGATAAAATAGGCAATGCTATTTATGATCCTAAAAAATATAATACTTACCTTTGGAAAATTAGCTTTTCAAATAAAATCTCACAACGCTATAATCGAAGTGATCTCGACATTAAATATCTGTATTATTATATCAAAGAATCCGTAGTTCATTTTAAATACCAGCCTCATAGATATGATCTGGGAATAAATAAGCTACAGCCGATATATGATTCACTGAATAAGGAAATTTCAAATATATATAAACCAATTGATTCATTTGTAGAAAACGAAATAACATATTATTTATCAGGTAAATATTTATTAAGTGAACCAAACGAAAAATTTTATGAAAAGCTGAAAACATATTCGCCTAATGAATTGCTTGTTGGTTATGAAGGAGGACTTATTTGGTTTGAAAAATTAATATGCAATATACTCAATACATTGAAAGCAATGCAAAAAATTGAAAGTAAACTTGATTCAGGAAAAATATTCTACTGATATTAAGAGCCTATCCAATAAAAAAGATAACCACGGTGCTCATACCGTGGTTATCTTTGTCTTTGTTCAGAATGCTTCAAGCAGGCTGTATTCCTCTTCGCCCTTGATAGCACAGAGCGTTTCGTGGAGTAAGCTGTGGTCTGCGAGCATATCCTCGATCTCGTCACAGGTATAGCCGAACTCCAACAGCAGCTCCACATCAGCGGTATCAACGCCATAACAGCCACAATAGGCAAGCAGCAGTTCTTCATGCACGTTATAATAAGGCTCTTCGTCGTACCAGCTCAGATACTTCGAGCGATATATCTTTGGCTGAAACTGCGACCTCGATATCCTGCCATTCCTGTCGATGCACAGGATATCACCCTCGTCCGTATCGATGCGCTTGCTCTCGAACTTATGCAGGCCCAGCTGCTTCAGAGCCTTCTTCATGATTGACTCCGTTGATGCGTATACAAAAAGGCCGATTGTCTCGAAGTGGAGCAGGCACATCGGATTGCTCCCTTTTATAATGTATAAGCTGTTGGTCTGGTCGAGCACGGTAAAAGTGAAGTTTCCCTCGACCGTTTCTGCCATGTACTGCAAGCTGTCGAAATCAAGCTTTCCCTGCTTCTCGATAAGCTGAACGCCAATATAGCTGTCAGTATCGATATATGTATCGGGAATAACCTTGTCACGGCGGAGCTCCTTGTCATTCCAGAGGACTCCGTTATGGGCAAAAGCGAACTCCTTGTCAGCGT
>JAEEGL016269819.1_pt1 | contig 14069 bp, 10 predicted proteins | sample 9134231 | NCBI WGS metagenome assembly JAEEGL01 (sample SAMN16246548, study PRJNA631951) | gut metagenome | biome: gut microbiome; feature: rumen; material: fiber-attached | host: Bos | place: Iran: Karaj | collected 2018-10
ATCAGCACCTACGGCGCCCGCTTTATCAGCCGCTACGGCTGCAAGGAGTACTTCGCCCACAACAAGGAGCTGCTGTTCTACGAGCGGCAGAAGGAGATCATCGGGGAATTAGAGAATTTGGAATTATAAATATACTCACAGGGAGGATAACAGCATGAGCAGCGCAAGCGATTTCGTAATTGAAAACGGCGTTTTGAAAAAGTACGTCGGCCCCGGCGGAGACGTGGTAGTGCCGGAGGGCGTGACAGAGATCGGGGATAGAGCATTTTATTATTGCAAAGGTTTGACAAGCATTGTGATTCCGGACAGCGTAACTTGTATTGGAGAAACTGCCTTTGCAAGCTGCAAAAGCTTGACGAGTGTAATGGTGCCTGACAGTGTGGAACGAATTGGTGACCGTGCATTTGAAGATTGCAGTTGCCTGGAAAGCATTTCAATTAAGGAAAGCGTTACGAGCATTGGCAATGAGGCTTTCAAAGGCTGCGTAGGTCTTGCAGATGAAAATGGTTTTGTCATTTTCAAAGACATACTGTTTTGCTACGCGGGCAACGAAGAACATGTGTCCATCCCTGATGGTGTAAAGAGCATTGGAGGCCATGCATTCGTTGTAGATATGTTTCTTGGCTGCCAAAACCTGAAAAGCGTCTCAATTCCTGACGGAGTAACAAATATCGGTGAAAGCGCATTTTTCTGTTGCAGCAATCTCACAAGCGTATCTATCCCAAACAGTTTGGCGGGCATTGGAAAATGGGCGTTTATGGGATGCAAAAACCTGAAAGATCTGACGATTCCCATGAGCGTGACGAGTATTGGAAGCGCGGCCTTTCAGGGATGCAGTAGTCTGTCAGACATAACGATTCCGGAAGGAGTATCGGAAATCAGTGGATATACGTTCAAACAATGCAGCGGCATAACGAGCGTAACGATTCCTTCAAGCGTTAAGAGTATAGGTGATGATGCGTTCAACTTGTGTAATAGTTTAAAGAATCTGATAATTCCAAACAGGGTGAAGAGTGTCGGCAAAAAGGTTTGCTCCGACTGTACCAAGCTGGAATGGATCAAAAGCCCAAATCCTCTTTTGGAAATTGATTCTTCCAATATCAATGTCGCCCTGGTGATCACCGGAACAAAAAGAGGATACTACGCCTATGCTGCGAAAGCGGAAAAAAACAATTTTACCGACTATGTAAGATCCGGACGGTGGAATCAATACGACCTTGAACTGATCAATAACGGTCCGGTATATAAATATAGATTATCTGCAAGGATGATCGGCGCACTGGGACGGCTGCTTGATCCTGTCAAATTGACGGATGCGGTTCGTGAACTGTATATTGAGATGCTCAACAAAAATGCGAAGAAGCTCGTTCAGCTTGCAGAGGAAATGAACGAACCGCGTATTATCAAGGACTTGTTCTCGCTGAACATCCTCGACGGCAAGACAAAAGATGTGGTCAGGAAGCTGCTCGCAGCGTTGGCAATCCCTGAGTTTTCCGCTCTCGCGTAACGACAGACTCAATCCATTTATAGGAGGCAAAATGAACTGTGACTCCTTGATGGCACAATATGCCGCGAAGTATCAGGCGATCAAGGGTGACGCCATCATAAAAAAGATGAAGCTGCTTGGTGTCGCCATGCCTAAGGTAAAGCTCGTCGACGGCACGGACGCGCCGGACGAACTGTTCCGCTTCTTGCTCGCTTCTTACGGTTCACAACTCGGTCAAGGTTATCATTTCGATCCCGAGGCGGACGCGGCGGCAAAGTTGTTGTCCTATGATTCGCTGTGCGATGCGATAGACACAGTCAGCGGACATCTGGACGGTCCCAACTATCCGTCGGTACTGCCTCTACTGTGCAGGTACGGCAACGCACAGCAGATCAAGGCGCTGACAGATGCGTGGAAGAGTTGGGGTGTTTGGGAAACGTACGGCAAAAAGGGACGGAATGCCCAAACTATGCTCACGGAAGCGCTCACACTCAGCGATACACGTCAGGCAGTCATCTGGCTGGAGAAAAATGCGTCACTGGAAGGGTACGCATCGCTTCGTAATATCTCCGTAGCGGATGCTTACGAGCAGAACCTCTTTGACTTTGGTCTCGATGAAAACGGTGTGCGTCGTTTTGATCTGGGCGTCACAATCATTGAAGTCACCCTGACTCCTACGCTGGAACTGTCGCTTTATGATACTGTAAAAAAGAAACCAGTGAAGTCGATCCCCAAGAAAGGAACAGACCTGGCAATACAGAAAAAAGCCGCAGATGAACTTGCTGACATGAAGCAAAACCTGAAAAAGGCCGCGAAGGTTAAACTCAACCAACTGTTTCAGGACTATCTTGACACCGTAGTGCTTTCGGCACAACGGTGGAAAGATCTCTATCTGAAAAACCCCTTTCTGCGGGCTGTTGCTTCCATGCTGGTCTGGGCACAGGGCGGCAGGTGCTTTGTCCTTGCGGAGGGAGGCCTTGCGAACAGTGAAGGACAGCCCTATGAATTGACAGAAGCGCCTGTTCTTCCCGCACATCCCATGGAGATGACGCATGAGGAGATTGATGCCTGGCAACGATATTTCACTTCGCACAGCTTGAAGCAGCCCTTTGCACAGATCTGGGAGCCTGTCTACCAGAAAGAGAGTATCCGGGAGGAACGTTACAACGGCTGCAGGATCAACCCGCTGTATATAAAAAACCAGCAGCGCAGAGGCATTGACGCGGAGTGGTATTCGACAGAGTATTATGAAGACAAGCATGTGGCGATCAAAGGTTTTTCTGTGGAGGCGAAGGATGCGCCTCGTCAGAGTGACGATGATCGGGAGTATTTAGAGCTCGTGCGGGTATGTCCAAACACGTGGAATCGCCGGGCAAATATGGTGATTGCTTTTCTTGACCGGATCACGCTCTGGGACCGCGTACGAAAAGACGACCTCACCGTCATGGACCTGATGCCTGGCTTCACCCTGGCGCAGATCACGGAGTTCATCGCTGCGGCGCAGGAGGCGAACGCTGTCAATGTCCTCGCCGCGCTGCTGGAATACAAAAACGCCAACTTCGCCGACTTCGACCCCATGGAGGAATTCACGCTGGAGTGGTGAGAAAGGAATGCATATGAGAAAAGGTCAATTGACGATCAAAAACGATGACCTCGCCGCGATCATCGGCAGGCTTCTCAAGGAAGAGCCTGATCAGCCCGCTTTAGATGGAAAAACGACGCAAGAACAGGGTGAGGATCTGATCGGTACCTACGCGCTGGATATGATCTACAGCGGTTGGGCTGTGAACAGGGAACCGGATTTTGCCTACGAGACGCTTCCGGAGCTCCCGGCAGTTGTCGCATCCTGTTATCGCAGAAACCGGGAGGATCAGCCGGAGCCCATTGCGGTGAACGGAACGGCAAAAGCACTTGCCGCCTACTTCCTTGCCCTTGCAATGAATGAGCATGGTCTTTCTTGGGATGTCCGGCAGATGCCGATACTTCTCAACGCAAAGAAGCCGCCAAAAGATCCGCTTTGGGGCGTCTTCCGCATTCAGACCGGCGAAAAGAAGAAAACGGATTTTCTGCTTCCCGTGACTGCCGGCTGCCGGGTGCGGGAAGTGATGGGGAAACGGCTGCTGACCTTTGACCTTGCTCCCCTGATCCGGGAGTACAAGGCCGCAACCGGCGTCGATCTGGAAAAGCACGGTCTTCGTAACATTGCGTTCGATCTATAGGCGATTGCACTTTGCCCTTGGACAGGGCAAAGCAGGGGGAAGTACATCATGTCATACAAAGCATGGCACCTGGTCGCCATGGAGGAATACGGCTATACGGACACGAACGAAGGTCTCATAAACCGTGTAACGCGCTACCTGGCCAAAAGTCCGAACGATACCATTGACACGGCGGAATTCCGCCGTGCCTGCATCGCCTGCAATGTCGATCCGGATTCCTTCACCCAAAGCGATCTGGACAAGCTGCAGTGGAAGCTGCGGCAGCTCACATAAACAGAAGACCAAAAAGGAGCAGATATGAAGCTGATACATCTGTCAGACCTCCACCTGGGCAAGCGTGTGAACGAGTATTCCATGCTTGAGGATCAGGCATATATCCTGAAGAGAATATTATCCATCATCGCGGAGGAAAAGCCGGATGGCGTCATGATTGCCGGTGATATCTATGACAAATCCGTCCCTTCAGCGGAGGCGGTCAGCCTCTTTGACGATTTCCTCGTCAGTCTCGCCCGCCAGGATCTGGAGGTGTTCGTCATCAGCGGCAACCATGATTCGCCGGAGCGGATCGCCTTCGGCTCTCGGATCATGGACGCAAGGGGGATCCACCTGTCGCCGGTGTATAACGGCAGGGTCGAGCCGGTCCGCATGGAGGACGAATTCGGAGAGGTCAACGTCTTCATGCTCCCCTTTATCAAGCCGGCCCATGTCCGCCGGTTCCATGAAGAAGCGGAGATCGTCACCTATACGGACGCTCTGCGGTATGCCGTCGCAGATATGCAGGCTGATCCCGCAAAGCGCAACGTCCTGATCACCCACCAATTCGTCACCGGCGCCGCCCGCAGTGAATCGGAAGAGATCTCCGTCGGCGGGGCCGACAACGTGGATGCCGAAGTATTTGCGTCCTTCGAATATGTAGCCCTGGGGCACATCCATTCCCCCCAAAACTGCGGAACGAAGAACATCCGCTATTGCGGGACGCCGTTGAAGTATTCCTTTTCGGAAGCCAGGGATCAGAAGTCCGTCACCGTGGTGGAGCTGCTGGAAAAGGGCCGTATGTCGTATAGGACGATCGATCTGATCCCCCGCTATGACCTCGTGGAACTGAAAGGTACCTATGAAGAATTGACCCGGAAGTCCTTTTATGATCAGACGACCTGGCAGGAGGACTACACCCACATCACCCTGACCGACGAGGAAGACGTCCCGGACGCCATCGGCAAGCTGCGCACTGTATACCATCGCCTGATGAAGCTGGACTATGACAATAAGCGCACCCGCTCCAATGCGGTAATCCTGGGGGATGCCGAAGTGGAAGCAAAGACGCCTTTTGAGCTTTTCTCCGACTTCTACCAGCTGCAGAACAACCAACCTATGAGCGATGAACAATCCGCCTATATGAAAGACCTGATTGAAAAAACGTGGGAGGGTGAATCATGAGACCGCTGAAGCTGACGCTGTCCGCATTCGGCCCCTATGCCGGGAGAACGGAGCTTGACCTGGACAAGCTGGGCCGTCAGGGGCTCTATCTGATCACCGGCGATACCGGCGCAGGCAAGACGACGATATTCGACGCCGTCACCTACGCGCTCTATGGGGAAGCCAGCGGGATGAACCGGGAGCCCTCCATGTTCCGCTCCAAATATGCGAAACCGGAGATGCCTACCGAGGTGGAGCTGACCTTCGCTTACGGCGGAAAAACCTATACCGTGAAAAGGAACCCCGAGTATGAACGGCCAAAGGCGCGGGGAGAAGGGTCCACAACGCAGAAGGCGGAGGCAGAGCTGCATTATCCGGACGGGCGTATCGTCACAAAACAGCGTGACGTGGATCAGGCCATCCGGGAGATCATGGGGATCAACCGCAGCCAATTCATGCAGATTTCCATGATCGCCCAGGGAGATTTCCTGAAGCTGCTGCTGGCATCCACCGAAGAGAGAAAAGCCATTTTTCGTCAGATCTTCCAGACCCAGCTGTTCCAGAGCCTCCAGGAAAAACTGAAACGTGACGCCGGCTCGCTGAACGATCAGTGTAACGCAGCCAGGAACAGCCTTACGCAGTTCATAAACGGGGTCGAAGCGGACGAACTCGACGTCCTGAGCCTGGAGGTTTCCAAGGCAAAAGCCGGTGCGCTTCCGGTGGCCGACGTGATGATTCTTCTGGAAAAACTGATCGAGAAGGACACCGCCGCCGAGACCGGTTTGGAAAAGCGGAAGGAAGAGATCGACCGGCAGCTGGAAAAAATCAACGGAAACCTGGGAAGGATCGAAGCACAGGAAAAAGCAAAAGAAGCCGTTGAAAAGAACAGGCAGGAACTTCTTGAGGAGGAACAACGTCACGGCGTGCTGCAGACAGAGCTTGACGCGCAGCGAGAGGCCGTGCCAGAGACGGAACAAGCTGCCGATGAGAGATCGAAGCTGGAGGCGGAACTGCCGCGTTATGATGCTCTCGAAATGCTTGGGAGGGAAATCGGAAAAGCGCAGGGGGAGCTGAGGGAAAAAGAGACGGAGCATGAGGAAAAGAGCGGTGAAAACGAATCTGGTGCGAAAGCCATCACGGCGCTGAAAAAAGAATTGGAAGACCTGGCGGACGCCGGCGAGGAGAAGCAGAAGCTTTCTTCCCGAAAAGAGAAGCTGGATGCCCGGAAGAAAGAAATCGACGGCCTGCTGGCTTCTCTGTCGGAGTATGCCAGGGGAAACAAAGCCCTTCAGGCGCTGCAGAAGGAATACGCCGAATTGTCGGACGCAAGCCAGGCAGCCACCGCCGATTATGAATCCAAGAATAAGGCGTTTCTGGACGAGCAGGCCGGGATCATCGCCGAAACGCTGGAGGAAGGCAAGCCCTGCCCGGTGTGCGGCTCCCTGGATCACCCCCACTGCGCAAAAAAGTCGGCGCACGCGCCGACGGAGTCCCAGCTCAAAAAGGCGAAGACCGAAGCGGAAGCTGCGCAGCACGCTGCCCGACAAAAAAGCGAGGAATGTGCAGCAGCAAAGGTGAAGCTCGATACCCAGTCGGAGAGTATTCGGGAGAGACTGAAGGAGCTGGAATTGGACTGCGCGCTCGACGACGCCGGGGCGGAGCTGCAAAGTGCACTGCGAGAGCTGGAAAAAGAATTGGAATTGCTTTCCGCGTCCATCCATGCCGAGGATGTGCGGATTGCCCGAAAAGCGGGATTGGAAAAAGAGATCCCGCAAAGGGAAAAGACTCTGGCCGCGCAAAAGCAGGCCATTGAGGAGCTTGCAAACTCCATTGCCGGCTTAAGGGCTGAAATTCTTTCCAAGACCGGGCAGCGGGAAAAGGAGGCGGGCAGTCTTCGCTTTGACAGCAAGCAAAAAGCAGAAGTCCGGATCAGGGAACTGGATACCTTGATCGGTAAACGGAAGGAGCAACTGAAAAAGGCGGAAGAAGCATTTAACGCTTCCGACAAAAAGCTGGGTGAGCTGCGCTTCGCAATCAAAGGACTCGAGGAACAGCTGACGGAACGGCTGGAGCTGAATAAGGACGCTGAGAATCAAAAGAAAACGGAACTCACTGAGGAACGAAAGGAATCCGATCAAAAGGCGAAAACCCTCAGCACCCGGCTTTCCGCGAACAGGGCCGCCTGGAAGAACATCGAGGGCAAGGCATCAGAGCTGGACGGGCTCGAAAAGCGATATGCGTGGGTCAAGGCCCTTTCAAATACTGCCAACGGCAATATTTCCGGCAAGGAGAAGATCATGCTGGAAACCTATATCCAGATGACTTTTTTCGACCGGATTATCGCCAGAGCCAACACCCGGTTCATGGTCATGTCCGGCGGCCAGTATGAATTGAAGCGTCGCCGGGAAGCGGAGAACAAGCAAAGCCAAAGCGGTCTGGATCTGAATGTGATCGACCATTACAACGGGACCGAGCGAAGCGTCAAGACCCTGTCCGGGGGCGAATCCTTTAAAGCGTCCCTTTCTTTGGCATTGGGCCTTTCCGATGAGATCCAGGCCTCTGCGGGAGGCGTTCGCCTGGATACCATGTTTGTGGACGAGGGCTTCGGCTCCCTGGATGAAGAATCCCTGGACCAGGCCATGAAGGCCCTCTCCGGACTGGCAGAGGGCGATCGCCTGGTAGGCATCATTTCCCATGTGGCAGAACTGAAAAACCGGATCGACAAGCAGATCGTCGTCACAAAGGAACAAAGCGGAGGCAGTCGAGCGGTAATCGTTGGCTGAATCGTGTGTGCGTGGTCAAAGGGAGAGGTTTGAAATGCAGGAAAATGTGGAATTCCAATAGTAACGCCGGTTATGCGGCTTCTTCGAGAACGGAGCGTTATTGAGCTCCTCCACTGTGAATAGGTGATTCTATTAAGCAAGTGATTTTTGTTGGGTTTTACCATGCAGCAAACCATATATTACAAAATGGCAGGAGCGCAGGACTTTTTGTCTTAACGCTCCTACCGTTTTCTTTGTTTGCACCATCTCAGTTTTGCTACACGCTATCGTCTGTATGGGTGAAGGTCTGCTTTCAGCAACCGAATGACCTCCCGAGAGACAGAGCGTGTGCAGATGGAGATTTCGTTTCTGGGATTCATTACCTTTTGGCAGATTTAAACTCATGTAAAGAACTATCAATTACGCTTTTTCTCGACGTAAGAACCGCCGCTGCCTCCGCATTTGTCGCAGGTTTGGGTTTTTGGACAATCCTGCGTTACGTCCCAGGTTTTTCCGTTCGGAGTGGTATATTTCGCTTTTTTACTCCCAGTACCATGACAGATGCTGCAGGGCTCTATTCCATCCCCGCCACAGGCAGTGCATGCTGCCCAGCATCCCCTCTTGTATTCTTCGTATCCGGCTTTAACTGCCAGAATGGTCTCCGCTCCGGAAACTCTGTTCTTCACTTCTTCTGTCGAATTGCTGTATGCCCAGTAGACGGCATTGATCACATTCTCGGAGTTCAGCCGAATATCCTCCAACGCGGGAAGCGTGGGGATCATATCCTCGATATTCTTCACCGCAGCATCCTCAAGCGCCTTGTATTCCGCAACGATTGAATCCAATGTGCCAATTGAATCCTGCAGGGAATCTCGTTCCTTTTGCGTGAGTGCCAGTTCAAGTTCGACGACCTGGTGGATTTCAGGCCACGACTCAAGCGTAATCTCTTCCCTTTGCAGCCGCATCAACTGATCGTTAAAGTATTTAACATTCTTTGACTGGCAACCGCTGAGCAGAAAGCAGAGCATCAGCACGGCAAGCAGAGTTATAATTCCTCTAGTATTTGTGTTCTTCATCCAATTGCTCTCCTTAGATTCCCGATTTTCATGGTATTATAGATACGCTAAATAATATATGCTATATTTGCATGCCTGTCAACCTGCTCGTCCCAAGATACAAGTGTTGCACTCGCAGATTCAAGTGTTGTGTTTGCGTCATCTGGCAAAACTCCGATTACCTTGGAGCACCGTTTCAGTTCCCTGTTCAGACGCTCAAAAGTAATTGCAGTATTTCTGCCTGATCCGGTGCAAAGCCATTGATCCTGCCGCCTCAGTATTATGTTGGTGTGGTAACTTACATTATACTTAAAGGTTGGGCCATTGGCTTCTTCATTTTCAATTTACACCATTATGCGGGCGCGGCCTGTTGCCTCGCAGTCAGCCGGTCCTCTATTGACATCAACATGAAAATCAAATAAAATTTTGAAAACTGTTCGTCCATTCTTACCTGAAAAGGATCGACGGTCAAAACCGAAGCTTGCGGATATGGAGCTGATTCCATACTGCGTGGTCAGGGAAACACCTATGAGATGATTCAAGGAGGTAAAGGAACATGATTTGTGGAAATGACGAATTTTTGGATTACATGGGATACCGAAACATGGTCGTTGAGGAGAAAATCGAAAAATGTCTCGCGGCATCCCGCCGGGGCGATGCCTCCTTCAAACTCGACCGGGGAGACCTGGATGAAGAGGAGCTGCGATACCTCCAAACGGAGGTGCTGCGCAGGCTGCGTTTGAAACCATAAGCAAGAAACGCCGGAAAAGACGCTGACTGATTCGGTTTGCTCAAAGGAATAGAATCTGTATTTGAGAGGAGACTTGAAATGGCGATGATCCGTTGCCCGGAATGCGGGAAAGAGTTCTCTGACAGAGCGGCCGCTTGCCCCAACTGCGGCTGTCCGACATCGGAAGCGCTTAAAGGAACGATCAGCAAGGAGGAACGGGAAGAAGCTGCCGGTCAGATGCTTGAAGCAGTAAATCAAGCGCTTGACCGAGCACGAAAGGCGGGGGCAAGCTTTGAGTTGGACTCCAAATCGACCAAAGAACTCGCGCAAGGCCTGACGATTGATTTGTCCAGCAGCAGAGCAAAGGATAATGTCAGAATCATCGTTCATTCCGCTGTAAGTGCATGTGATACGCTTTACAACACATATCAGGGGCAAATTCGGAAACTTGACCAGACGTGCAGACCGCTGCTTGAGAAGGATCCCGGTTCGGTGGCCGTTCGTGCTGTTCTTGGAGCTATTCAGTGGCTCAATGACGAATCTGAGATCGAGAACAACTATGCGATCCAGTTTAATGGTTTTGACTTGGGAAATGCCGTAAGGGCGAAATACGTTCCGACCCAGGAAAGCCAGATGATTCAGGGGATCTGGCAGGCAGAGTATCTCAAAGCGCCTGAAAAAGAAGCCGAAGAGCAGTGGAAACGGAGACTCGAAGAACACAAGCGGCTGGCGCTCTCGGTAGAACGCGAAACCAAACGAACCGGCGTCTACGCAGACCTGCAAGAACGTCGGGCAGAAGCAGAGGAAGAACGGAAGAGGAACGCCCCGTCCGAAGAGGAAGTCGAGGAAGTGGAGGCCAGAAAACTCAGCACCCAGAATAGCCTTCTCAAGGAAAGAAAAAAATACGAGAGGGTGATTTCTGAGTGGGAGAGTACATGCAGTGAGATTCGTGCCAAACGGGCAGCTGCACTTGAACAAGAGCAAAAAGAGTTTAGCGAGTCATTGAAGCGGAGTGCCGAAAAAACTCGCGACAACAGCCTCCAGGCGGCAGACGCAGAACTGGCTCAGGCAGAGGCGGAGCTGGCACAGGCGAATGAAACGCTGAAAAGCCTTGGCGCCCTAAAGATCGTTGAAAAGCAGAAACTGAAAAAGAGAATAAAAGAGATTTCTACCGAAGGGCTGCCATCCCTGGAGAACCGGCGGAGGCAGATCGAACAGATTTATCAGTCTGCAATTGCTGATATTGACAACAGGCTTCAAAATGAGCATTCGGCATTGGAAGGCCGTGCGGCAAAACGATATCCGCTCCCGGAGAGACCCCGAAAGCACAGGGAACTCATTGACCTGGAGAATGATGCAAGGAAAGCCAGGCGGGACGAACGGCGTCTCCGCAACCGATCCAGGAATCTGACAGCTAAGCAGCAGGAGTGGGAGTATGAAAAAGACCTCATTTTGGATGCAATAGAAGAGAACGGCCCGATGTCGGTTTCCGACATGCAGGAAAAGATCCCCGAATTTGAGGGACAAGCGGCCACGGCTATATCCATGGTATGCCGACTTTTGCGCGAAGAAGGCGAGATAGAAGCTTACACAGTAAAATATAAAACCTACTTCCGGTTTCCAGAGTAACGAGCGGGGAACTGCTTTTCCCATACGAAAACCCATTATGAAACAAAGTGTTGTGTATACGACATGCGGAACGCACTGATTCATTCTTTGCAAACGAAGGCTATTGTGGTTGCTGTCCGTATGCCAGGAGAAGCGTGGCGGCGCACCGCGTCAGTGTCGTTTCTCAGGACAATCCGGAATGCGTTATTATTCTATTGTAAGGAAGATGTAGAGTTATGGCGATGATTCGTTGCCCTGAATGCGGGAAAGAGTTTTCAGACAGAGCGGCCGCTTGCCCCAACTGCGGCTGTCCGACTGCGGACGCGATAAAGGGAAACGCGTCCCCGCAGATGCAGCAGGAAGCAGAGAAGAAACTGTTGTCTGCGGTGGATTCTGCTATGCAGGAAGCACGCAGTGCCGGGGCTGCGTTTGAGACCGCCTCTGATGACGTTCAAAAAATGGTCAGGGAAAACCCCGTCGATTTGAACAGTATCAGTGCGAGATCTACCATCAGGAGGATTGTTCACGCAGCTGCAGATGCCTGTGAGAGTCTATATCGCTCGTATCAGGCGCTGATTCCCAAACTGGATCAGGAATGCAAGCCGTTGCTCCTAATGAATCCCGGTCCTGTTGCCGTCAGGGCAGTAGGGGGAATGATCCAATGGCTCAACGAGGAGTCAAAAATCGAAAACAATTATGCCGTCACCTTCAATCAGGTGAACTACGGAGACGTGGTTCAGGCGGTTTTTGTACCCAGTCCGAAAAACCAGGTAATCCAAGCTGAGTGGGAGGCTGAGTACGATCGGGTCGGGAACAGTGATGAAGCCGAGCGATTCTGGCGCGACAAGCTGGAGGAGCACAAAAACCTTGCTGTCAAAGAAGAACGGGACGCCAGAAGGCAGATGCGCGAGATCGAGCGCATGATGCGCCAAGAAGAACGGGAAGAAGCGCGCAGGAAGGAAGAAGAACAAAAGCGTCTGCGCAAAGAGTATGCGGAGACTTTCGGCTCTGTTTCCTCGGAGCGTGAACACTTGAAGGAATCACTGAGACAGGCAAAATCCAAGCTTACCTCATTGAAGCAGCAAACAAGACCAGCAGGATCCATTTCGATCCCATTTGGCGTTGTTTTTGTGATCACCGGCTTTATCATTTTCGCAAACGCTTCTTCCGATGAAGAGATTTTCGGAGTCTTATTCCTTTTGGCAGGTGTTGCCTTGGCGATCGGAGGTATCTTTTCCGCCATTAATCACAAAAAAGTCGTTGATGAATTGACGCGTACGATAGCAGAAACCGAGAGCAAGCTGGCAGAAATGGAGCACATTCCGACAGAACAGGAATATATCAGGAAAAACTCGCGGCTTTAAAGTGCTGCTCGCAAAAGAAAACGTCAGTGAAGATCTGCCTCTGTAAATGGCTGAACGGAAGTATCGCCATGCTGTTCTGCTACCCGGGATATCCGTACTGCGCTGAAAAACGCCTAAAGCGAATCATTTATGAATCAAGAGGATAAAGAGAATATGCAGGAAAACGTGGAATTGGTGCAGCGGGGCTTCCGCTGTCTGGTACGGAGTCTGTCCGGCTTTATCGGGCAGGAGCTCAGCCGCAAATACAAAAACAGCTGGTGGGACGAGGTGCTTCGCAGCCTCAACGATCAATATGATCTGCCCTGGAAGGGAAGCTATGGAGACCTGGTGGACGCACTGGACGTGGCAAACTGCATCCGCCTCATCGACCGGCGCTGGGGTGAGGACTTCCGGGATTGGCTGAGCCCCAACTGCCGGGCATGGGCAAGGGAACTAATGGGGGTGCGCAACATCGTCGCCCACCATGGTCAGCAGGACCTGGATCAGCATGTGGCGGAACGGGCGCTGGATACCATGGCCCTGCTCTGCGCCGAGACGGATCCTGAAAGCGAGGAGGAGATCCGCGCCCTCTGGCAGGAAGTCCGCAGCCGTGCGGGAGACGCGGTTCCCGCCGTCCGGGTGGAATACGCCGCCCTGGAGCAGCCGGAAAGCGAATCCGCTCGTGGTGCGCTGCGGGAGGGCAGTCTACTGCAGATGGAGCCGCCTCTGGTGGAGAAGACCGCCATGACCCGCAAAGTAACCTATGGCGGGAAGACCGTGCTGTACCCGGTCTATCGGGTGCGGCTGGACCCCCTCTACTACAACGATCAGAACGACCGCATCGCCACCTGGATCACCCGCTATGAGGCGGAAAACGGCGCAGGCGCGCTGAATGGGCTCGATCCCGCGATCTACAACATGGTCATCGAGAACTTCATCGTGGACAGCAACGAGGAGGCCATCCGCAGGACGCAGAAGAACATCTCCATGATCGGCCAGCGGGAGCCGGGGGTCACCCTGGCGGACGGGCGCATCGTGGACGGCAACCGCCGCTTCACCTGCCTGCGCCGCATGCAGCGCCTGACGACGGAGCCCCTGTATTTCGAAACCGTGATCATGGACATGGACATCCGGGCCGATCGGAAGCAGATCAAACTGCTGGAGCTGGCGATCCAGCACGGCGAGGAAAAGAAGGTGGATTACGACCAGATCGACTATGCCGTCGGCACATACCGGGACATCGTGGAGACGGGGCTGCTCACCGTGGAGGAATACGCCCGCAGCGCCAACGAAGCCCCGGCGGAGGTCCGCCGCCGTCTGCAGATCGCAGGGCTCATCAGCGAGTTCCTTTCCGCCGTCCGGCTGCCGGGGCAGTACCATGCGGCGCGGGATTATCAGGTCTACAGCCTTTTTGACGAGATGCTCGCTCCGCTCCGCCAGCTGAACGACA
>JAEEGL017153061.1_pt1 | contig 14069 bp, 10 predicted proteins | sample 9134231 | NCBI WGS metagenome assembly JAEEGL01 (sample SAMN16246548, study PRJNA631951) | gut metagenome | biome: gut microbiome; feature: rumen; material: fiber-attached | host: Bos | place: Iran: Karaj | collected 2018-10
AGAGGAAGTAGTAGAAAATACTACTGATACTAACGTTGTTCTTGAAAAAGAAAATGTTGTATATGTTGATACTAGAGAAAAGGCTGATATACCAAGTGTTGTAGTTGATCAAACTCCAAAGCCTGAAAATAATGATAAAACTATAGGTAAAAAGGTTTTAGAGTTCCTCATTACTACATTAAATGGTATGGCAATTGGATTATTTGCTACATTAATCATCGGTACAATAATTAATACAATTGGAAAATTCTTCCCTAATGGAGAAGAAGCAAATGCTTTTTGTAATTTCATGTATACTACATTAGTGAATGGTTCAACAGCACTACAGTATTTAACTGGTGCAGGAATTGGTGTAGGTATCGCACTATCACTTAAATTTAACCCTTTACAAACTATAGTATTAGCTGCTGTTGGTGAGCTTGCTGCATATTTCTCATTATCAACAAAGTTCGTTACTGCAGGAGTAGTAAGTACAGGTGCATTCCAAATTGGTGATCCACTTACAATATTTATAGTTGTTATTGTTGTTGCATTAGCAATGAAATATATTTTAAGAAAGAAAACTCCAGTTGATATATTAATAGTTCCATTACTTGGTGTATCACTTGCATTAATTGTTGGTTTATTAGTTAGATTCCCAGCAATCTATGTTACATATGGTGTTCAATATTTAATTGCTGTTTCAACAAATGCTGTTCCATTCATTATGGGTGTTGTTATAGCAGTATTAATGGGTATGGCATTAACTGCTCCAATTTCGAGTGCTGCAATAGGTGCTATGGTATTTACATTAAATGGTGTTACTGATCCAAATATGATTAACGGTATTCAAATCGCATCAGGTGCTGCAATTGTTGGTTGCTGCTGCCAAATGGTAGGATTTGCTGTTCAATCAAGAAAGGATAACAATATCGGTATGGTTATTTCAATCGGTATTGGTACTTCAATGCTTCAATTTAAAAACATTTTAAGAAAGCCTATGGTTTGGCTTCCAACTATTATTGCATCTGCAGTATTAGGCCCAATTTCAACTTGCTGGTTAAAGCTTGTTTGTATGGGCTCATCAGCTGGTATGGGTACAGCAGGCTTAGTTGGTCAAATCGGTACTATTTCATCTATGGGTGCTGATAAGTGGCAAACATGGGTTGGTATCTTTGGATTACAAATAATTGCACCTGCAATTATCGTATTCGGCTTAGATATATTATTTAGAAGATTTAATCTATACAAAGAAGGAGACTTAGTAGTATAGTATTATGAGGACTAGTACACTAGTCCTTTTCTTTTTGTAATGTAGATAATTATATTTAAAAGTGATATAATTTTTTCGAGGTTTTTATTATGAAGAATAGAAGAAATATTATTAATGAAAACTTAATATATTGGTTATTCTTTATAGCCTATTTGATTTTTACTATCACGACTATTAAATCTTTCTATGATAGAATAATGTTTATATCAGTGGGATTATTTTTAGGATATGAATTATTACTATTTGGATATAAGTATTATTGTAAGAAGAAACAAATAGCCTTTAGCCATCGAATTGATTTTATATCGACAATTATAGTAACAGTTAGTTTTGTTATTACGATATTTTTTCATTTTTCAATAGGATTATTAGTTTATTCCTTGAGAATGGTAGATGGCTTCTCGATTGAATTTGATATAAAGAATCTTATATCACCATTTTTATTAATTGTTTTTACAGGAATATATTTGGCATATTTAATTAAATTTAATTCGAAGGATAAAAAGAACTTTTATAAAATACCATGTGTATTTTGTGCATTCTGTAATACAGTATTAATACTTGTGTTTGTTATAATTCTCAGCATAGACTCACTTACACAATTTATATTATTTTTAATATATTTAGCTGTTATCATTTTATTAGTGCTAGTTATGATTCATTTTTTAATCATTTTATTAAACTTGGCATTTGATGGAAGATTCTATGGTAAGAAGGAAAGAATAAAGGTATTTTTATATAATTTATTTAAAAAAAATTTAGCTTATTTTATTGGAATTATATTTACGCTATTTATGGGTATTTATTACATAATTGGATCTGGCTTTGATGTTTATTATATGTATATTGGATATATATTCTTAATCCTTTCGTTTATAAGAATTGCAGATTCTATTTGGTTGATTTTTATATCTAAAAAGCCTAAGGAGAAAAGATATTTTCATCAATACATATTAATTATTGTTAATGCGATTGTTGTATTAGGATCATCATTATTGATTTGGAATGCATTTCAAAGAATATTAGAGGTAAATAATAGCGGCTTTACTATGTTTACTGTAACAATCGTATTAATATTAATCGCTAGAATTGTATTTAGTGTGCTTGGCTATTATTATTCTAGAATTAATGTTAAAAAAGAGCCAGTTTCTATTGCGCTAAATAGCTTATCAATTATTTCTGTATTAATATCTACATATGCAACTGTAGTTAACTTGATTCTAGCCTTTAGTAATCCTAATAAAACAAATACAGTTATATTCGTTTTAAGTATTGTTATAACATCATTAATAGGTATTGCAATACTTGAATCAATTCTAAGAGGTGTACTTGGTATAATAAATACACGTAAATTAGTTCTAGAATAGGCTAGGTGCCTATTTCTATCTTGAATAAGCATTATATTTATAATATAATATTTCTTAAAGAAGGAGCGATAATTATATGGAATATTTAGAAAAAGTAAAACTATGGAAAAGTAATAAAAATCTTGATCCAAAATTAAAAGCTGAGCTTGATGCAATGGATGATAATCAGCTAAAGGAAGCTTTTACTAATGACTTAGAATTTGGTACTGGTGGCTTACGTGGTATTTTAGGTGCTGGTACTAATAGAATGAATATTTATGTTGTTATGAAGGCTACATTAGGCTTTGGTAGATATTTATTAAAGCAGGATGAATTTGCTGGTGCTCGTGGTGTTGCAATTAGCCATGATAACCGTCATCAATCAGTTGAATTTGCTCGTGCATCTGCTGAGGTTTTAACTACATTAGGCTTTAGAGTTTTCTTATTCGAATCTTTAAGACCAACTCCAGAGCTATCTTATGCAGTAAGAAACTTTAAGTGTATCGGTGGTATTATGATTACAGCAAGTCATAATCCAAAGGAATACAATGGATATAAGATTTATGATGAAACAGGCTGTCAGCTAGTTCCTGCAGCAGCAGATAAGGTAATTGAGGAGATAAATCAAATTTCAGATTATTTCACAATTGACCATTCAAAGCATCATGAATTAATTTACTACATTGGTAAGGATGTAGATGAAAAATACATTAATGATGTAAAGAAGATTATCCTTCGTCCAAATCTAAAGAAGGACTTCAAGCTTGTTTATACACCACTTCATGGTACAGGACAGGTATTCGCACCACAGGTATTACAATCTGTTGGATATGATGTAGTACCACTACCTTGCCAAATGACTTGTGACCCTAATTTCTCAGGTGTTAAAACATCTAACCCAGAGAATAAGGAAGCATATGATGAAGCAATTGCCTTAGCTAAGGCTTTAGGTGCTCCAATCGTACTTGCTACTGACCCAGATGCTGATAGATTAGGTATAGCAGTAGAGCATAATGGAGAATATATCTTATTTACTGGTAACCAAACAGCAGCTTTAGTATTTGATTATATTTGTAAGACAAGAAAAGAATTAGGAACATTACCTAAGGATGGATATATGTTTACTACAAATGTATCATCTACACTTCCTATTGCTATAGCTGAAAAGTATGGCTTAAAGACTGAAATTACATTAACAGGCTTTAAGTTCATCGGTGAAAAGGCTAGAGAAATGGAAGAAACTGGTAGAGGTACATATGTGTTTGGATTTGAGGAATCATATGGATGCCTAGTATCTGACTGTGTAAGAGATAAGGATTCAATTCAAGCAATCCTAATGCTTTGTGAAACAGCGGCTTACTACTTTGAAAAGGGTATGGACCTTGTAGATGCTTTAAATGCAATTTATAAGGAATATGGCTACTATAAGGAAGGTATTACTAATATTAATCTATCTGGACTTGAAGGACAGGCTAAGATTAAGAGAATAATGGAATATTTCAGAACTACTGATATTGCATTAAAGGATTTCAAGATTTTAGTTAAGGATGATGTAAAGCTTGGTATCAAGACTGATATGGCTACTGATAAGAAGACTAAGATCAATTTACCTTCATCAAATGTTATCAAATATTATCTAAATGATAACATGTGGTTCGTTCTTCGTCCTAGTGGAACTGAGCCAAAGCTAAAGGTTTATTATGGTGTTAAGGGTAAAACTCAAAAGGATGCTGATGATAAACTTGAATTATTATCAAAGGAAGTACTTGAAATAGTTAACCTAATAAAGTAATATTTACTGAGGAATGAGTCATTCATTCCTCAATTTTATGAATACGAGGAGAAATAAGTTATGAATATCTGGCATGATATAGATGATGATAGAATCACAAAGGATGAATTTGTTGCATGTATTGAGATACCAAAGGGAAGTAAAAAGAAATATGAGCTTGATAAGGAAACAGGTATGATTATTCTTGATAGAATATTATATACTTCAACTCACTATCCAGCTAATTATGGTTTCATACCTAGAACATACTCTCAGGATAAGGACCCACTAGATGTTTTAGTTTTATGCGATGAAACATTTGATCCACTAGTATTAGTAAGAGCTAAGGCTATTGGTGTTTTAAAAATGATCGATAATGATGAGGTAGATGAAAAGGTTATTGCAGTATGTATCAATGACCCTCAGATGAACTGCTATGAGGATATATCTGATCTACCAGAGCATAAATTTGAGGAAATTAAGCATTTCTTTCAAGTTTACAAGCAGCTTGAGCATAAGCCTACAGTAGTAACAGAAATCTGTGGTGTTGAAGAAGCAAAGAGAGTTATTCAGGCATCAATCGATGCATATAAGAATTTATATTTGAGGTAATAGAGGTAGTAGAAAATGGCTTTAACAGCGGGAATAGTTGGATTACCTAATGTTGGTAAATCAACTTTATTTAATGCAATAACAAAGGCGGGAGCTCTAGCAGCAAATTATCCATTTGCAACAATAGAGCCAAATGTTGGTATGGTAAATGTACCTGATGATAGATTATATAAGCTTGCAGCTATGTATAATCCTAAAAAGACTACACCAGCAGTATGTGAATTTACAGATATCGCTGGATTAGTTAAGGGTGCGTCAAAGGGAGAAGGCTTAGGAAACCAATTCCTAGGTAATATTAGAAACTGTGATGCAATCCTAGAGGTTGTAAGATGCTTCGAGGATGCTAATGTTACTCACGTTGAGGGTAATGTTGATCCAGTAAGAGATGCACAAATTATAAATCTGGAATTAATATTATCTGATTTAGAGCAGGTACAAAAGAGAATACCTAAGATTGAAAAGAAGGCACAATCAAAGATTGATGATGCTCCACAGGAGTATGAGTTATTAAAAAGATTAGAGGCTCATCTATTAGAGGAGAAGCCAGTAAGAAGCTTAGATTTCTCTGATCAGGAATTAAAATATGTAAATAATTACCAATTATTAACATATAAGCCTTTTATGTATATTGCTAATGTAAGTGAGGAATATATTGCAGACGCTTCAAATGATCCTAATTATAAGAAGTTAAAGGATTATGCTGATAAGACAAATGCAAAATGCATTTCTATATCAGCTGATATAGAAGCACAGCTATCAGAGCTTGATGATGAGGAAAAGGAAATGTTTTTAGCTGACTATGGTGTATCTGAGCCAGGCTTAAATATCCTAGTTAGAGAAACATATGATTTATTAGGCTATGCAACATATTTTACAACTGGACCTGATGAATGTAGAGCATGGACATTTAAAAAAGGAATGCTAGCACCTGAATGTGCTGGTATAATCCATTCAGACTTCGAGCGTGGCTTTATTAGAGCAGAAACAGTATCATATGATGATATAATGAAATGTGGCTCTATGCTTAAAGCTAAAGAAGCTGGTCTTGTAAGACAAGAGGGTAAGGATTACAAGGTTAAGGATGGAGACATATTATTATTCAAATTTAATGTATAAGAATGCACTTAATTGTGCATTTTTATTTTGTTTAAAATATATATATATATGTATTGACAATGTCATAATATTGTTATAACATAAAATCGAGGTGATACATATGTCATTTATACAAATTAGAATTGATGATTCATTAAAAAATCAAGCAACAATGTTATTTGATGAACTAGGCATTGATTTGTCTACAGCAATACGATTATTCTTAAAAAAATCTCTTCAGGTAGGTGGATTACCATTTGAAGTAAGATTATCTGATAATACATTAAAGGCTATGAACGCAATAGAAAGAATGAGAGATCAGTCAGAAGAGAACGGAAATAGCGAAATGTCATTAGAAGAAATTAATGAGGAAATAAAGCTAGCCAGAAAAGAAAGGAAAAATAAAAATGAAGTATTATGATGTTATAGATACAAATGTTTTAGTTTCTGCTATGCTAAAGAGAAATTCCTATCCTGGTAAAATACTTGATTTAGTTAACTTCGATGTAATCGTACCATTACTTAATGGCGAAATATTGGATGAATATTTCGATGTTTTGTCTAGAAGTAAGTTTAATTTTGATGCTGAAGATGTAGTAGATGTTTTTAAAACAATTAATGAAAAATCATTGTTTTTGGATAGAAGAAAGACAAATGAAGTATTCATAGATGAAGATGATGTTGTATTTTATGAAATACTAATGTCTGCAAGGGATAGTATGGATGCATACCTTGTTACAGGTAACACAAAGCATTTTCCACAAAAACCATATGTTGTTACTCCAAAACAAATGATTGATATAATAGAGAAAGAAATCTCGTAAATTAATGCACTTAATTGTGCATTTTTTTATTTATAAATTATATTTATAAAAATATATCATTACATAATTTTAATTTATGGTTTTTATTTAAAAAAACGGGCTTGTAAAATTGTAAAAACGCTTTATTTTTGCTATAATATAATTAATATTTTGAATAGTCGGAGGAAGCTTAAAAGATGGATTTTTTTGATATGGTCCCAGACAACTTCTTTTCGCTTTTATCTTCTAAAAATAAGAGAGTTTATTTGGCAAGTATTTTACAAGTTTTCAAGGTTTACGAGACAGGAACAATCCTAGGTATCGACAAGAAAATAGTAGTAGATGATCTTACATATTTCTTAGAAACAAATAAGAACTATTTATTCGATGCAGAAGATGAAGATGATGAAGAATCTAATCCTAATACAAAAAGAGATTTAGCAAATTACATATTAAGAAGAATGGAAGAATGTGGTTGGATATACGTAGATGTAACTAATGATTACGTTGAAATATTAAACTTCAGTGATGATGCGATTATCATCTGTGAGGCTTTAATTAATGCCTATCCACAATTTGAATATTCAGATGATGAATTACCAGCTGATTATATAAATCCAAATGAATATCATGGATATATTTACTCTATAAATTCATTGTTATCACAAAAGGATAATGTTGATTATGCATTAACCTTCTCATTAGTATACTCTAATACTAAGCAATTAATTAGAGCACTAAGAAGACTAGATGCTAGAATGAAGGAATATATAACATCAGTTGTAGAAAATACAGATATCAAGAATCTTATGGAAAGATTAATAGCCTATAAGAATGATATTTATGATACAAGCTATACTAAGCTTAAGATTGCAGATAATATCGATAGATATAGATTATCAATAATCACTAGATTAGAGGAGATGCAGTCTAATGAATCTATCATAAATGCAATTAGTAAAAACTATTTACCATTTACTAAGACTGCTGAGCAGGCTGTAGATAAGGCTATTAGACAAATTGATGAGGTAATTGATGCATTTAATGCAATTGAGGATTTCATCAATGAGATTGATTTAAAGAATAAGAATTATATCAATTCAACAATTGGTAAGATTAAATTCCTATTAACAGAAGAGGATAACGTAGTAGGTAAGCTTAATACAATCCTAAAGTATGTTAAGGATAGCAATAAGGAGGGTAAGATTGATAAGGCATTAAGATTAGTTGATGGCTTATATAATCTACCTGTAATTAAGGTTATTGATGGAACTAATTCACTATATCAGCCAAGAGGCTCATATTCTAGAAATTATAACCAATTACTAGATGAATTCAGTCTTGATGGATTTGAGATGAATGATGAATTCATGACTCAGTTTAAGAATCTATATAACGAGGATGAAATTAAAGCATTCATTGCTAAGAATACTACAGATGGAAGCTTCCTTGCATCTAAGGTATTAAACTATGAAGCAACAAGAGAAAGATTAGTAATGGTAATCTATTCAATAATCTATGCCTCAGAGCATAAGTATCTAATCAATATATTCGATGAATATGTTAAGACAAAGGATTATATGATTAGAAATTTCGAAATTAAGAAAGTATTATAAGGAGAGTTAAGATGTTAGACGCATTAGAAAAGATGACTGTAACACAGCAACAAAATTTTAAAGATACTGCAAATAAATTACTTGCATCAACATTCTTATCAAGGGATAAGAAGGATAATAAAGAAGCTTATTACTTTCTTATGAGCTATAAAGAGGTATTTGATGAATTCTTTAAAATTTTAGGATATGAAATAGAGCTTGATATGCAATCTGGTAGCGTAATGCTTTCAGGTGCTACAGCAGCAAATACATTAAAGCTAAAAAGAGATGAGTCATTAGTATTATTAATACTTAGACTTTTATATCATGAAAAGATGAAGGATACTTCATTAAATGAAAATATAGTATGTGCAATTTCAGATATTCATGCTAAATATGATATGCTTGAAATTAAAAGAAAATTAAATAAGACAGATTTAATTGCAGCAATTAGATTATTAAGAAGATATAACCTAATTGAAATTACTGGTGATGTATCATCACTAAGCTGCAAAATAGTAATATTACCTACTATCCTAATGGCAATTAAGAGTGAGGATATCACAGAGGTATTCAATACTATTCAAAAAATAGCACATGAGGAGGAGAAGTAGTTTAAATGAAAAAACTTGTTAAGCTAAGATTAATAAATTGGCATTATCTATCAAACGAAACAATTATCATTAATGGAAATACTCTACTTACTGGTCCTAATGCCTCAGGTAAATCAACTATTATGGATGCTATTACATTCGTACTAACTGCTGGTGATACAACATTTAACCTTGCTGCCAATGATAAGGGTAAAAGAGATTTACGTGGTTATGTAAAATGTAAGCTAGGTATGGATGATAGAGAGTATTTAAGAAATGGTGATGTATCAGGTCATATAGCTCTTGAATTCCATGATGAAAAGACAGGTCAAAACTTCACTGTTGGTGCTGTAATTGATGCATTCGGTGATTTAACTCCTGTTAAAACATTATTCTATCGCTCAAATGAGCCTATCAATGATCAAATGTTCATATCTGATCAAAAATCAATTTATGGAACAGTAGAATTTAGAAAGCACAACCCATTATTTGAATTCTTCCTAACAAAGAAGGAAGCAAAGAGAGGCTTTAGAAATGCCTTCGGTTCAATCAATGAGGATTTCTATAGATTAATACCAAAGGCTTTAGCATTTAAGCCTATCGCTGATGTTAAGGACTTTATTTATCAAAATATCTTGGAGGAAAAGGAAATTGATGTTACTGCAATCCAAGAATCAATTAGAGCATATAAGGAGCTTGAAAATACATTAAAGCTTATTCAAAATAAGATTTCTGATTTAAAGGAAATAGATTTCGTATATCAGGAAATCCTTAAGATTGAAGAGAATAAAGCGTATCTAGAATATTTAATGCATTTATTCGATGTTGAAAGAGCAAAGAATGAAATTAATGATTTCAAGAAGGAAATCCTAAAGGAAGAAGCATTAAAGGAAAGAAAGACTAAGGAGCTTCATGAGCTTGATGATGAAATCATATCATTAGGTGATAGAGCAAGAGAGCTTTATAATATGCTTTCAAATAATGAAACATTTAAGGCTTCTGAATATGTTTCAAGACAAATTATTAAAACACAAACTAACATTCAGCGTTTAGAGGCTGATGAGCAAACATTCATTAGACGTGCAGCTCAATTTAAGGATGCAGTTAATGAATTAAGAAGAATAGCTAATGAAAAGATCTATACTGAGCTTTCAAATGTTAATTTATCTTTAATTAATCGTGACCAGGTTGAGGAGGCTAAGATATTATTAAAGGATATCGCAGCTAGATTAATGCAGGTAAAGAATGCTAAGAATAGAGAACTAGGTACTATCCAGGATAAGGTTAAGGAAGTATTGGATGAAATCAATACTATCTCAGCTCAAATTAGAAGATTAGGTCAAAATAAGCTTAATTATAATTCTCAATTAATCGCTATAAGAGATGAAATCCAAGAGGGCTTAAAGAGAGTATATAATTATGAAATTAATGTTCATATTCTTGCAGAGCTTTGTGAAATCACAGATCCTAAATGGGCAGATACAGTAGAAATATTACTTGGTAATAATAGATTTATGCTTATCGTTGAGCCTAGATATTATGATCAAGCACTTCAAATATTTAATAGAGTTAAGAATAGATATCGTATCTATGGTGTAGGCTTAGTAAATACTAAGCGTATTGGTGAATATACATCATATGATAAGAATTCTATCGCATCTATTATTGAATGTGAAAATACAGATGCTAGATGCTATATCAATTTCGCATATGGTAATGTAATAATGGTTAATGATCCTCTTGAGCTTGAAAAGTATTCAAGAGCAGTAACTAATGATTTATTATACTATCAAGGATTTGTAACTAGAAACCTAAATCCAAATGTAGAACGTCCATTCATGGGTAAGGATGCTGCAAAGCGTTCACAGGATGCCATGAATAAGAAGGCTTTAGAGGCTAAGAGTAAATATACTGAATTAAATCAACAGGTTGAGGCTTTAACTCAAGAAATCGATATTCTAGATTCATTAAATATCAATGTTATTATTGATGATTTAGATAAGGCACTTGAGCTTCAAAAGGAGCGTGAGGCCTTAGTTGGATTAAATAAGGAAAAGCTAAGAGCTGAAAAGGCAACTTCATCTGATTTAGAGGATGATTATGCTAAGATTCAAAATACTATCAAGGCTTGTGATGAGAAGAAGATTAACCTATCAATGGAGCTTGGTGGTATAGCTAATAAGATTGAAACATATAACAAGAATATTCAGGATAAGACTGTAGAGCTTGATATATTAAATCAAAATCTAAAGGAATTAGCTGGTGATAATGCTTCTATAGTTGAAAGAGCTAAGAATGAATATAATTCAATCGTTAAGGGATTATCATTCAAGCAGGCTTTACAAACATATGAAGCAAGATATAGAACTGAGGAGAATAGCTATAATACATTAAATGATAATTTAATTGCAAAGCAATATGCATATATCAACAAATATAGCTCAACTCTATCAGTTGGTGTATCAGAGATGAATAAGTTCCTTGCTGAATTAAATAAGCTTGAAAAGAGTGAATTAATTACTTACGAGCAAAAGGTAAGACAAGCAAGAGAATCTGCCGAAGTAGTATTTAAGGAGGACTTCATAGCTAAGCTAAGAAATAATATCCTTACTGCTGAGCAAGAGATTTCTAAGATTAATGATACATTAAAGGGAATTACATTCGGTAATGATAGATATGAATTTATCTTCCCTAGAAGTAGTGAATATGCTCAATTCTATGATATGGTTACATCTGATATCGTAGATATTAATCAGGGTCTATTCACATTTGAGTTCCAAAATAAATATGATGAGCAAATTAGAGAGCTATTTGAAAGCTTAACTATGGATGAGCTTAATAGTAATGGTGCAATCAATAAATTTACTGATTATAGAACTTACATGGACTATGATATTAAGATTATTAACGCAGATGGTGAATCAATGACTTACTCTAAGGTATTTAAGGAGAAGTCCGGAGGTGAAACTCAGGTTCCATTCTATGTTGCAATAATCGCATCATTCGTAAGAGTATATACTAAGTCAGGATTTACTGGAGGAGATCCTATCGGTATCGTTATGTTCGATGAGGTATTCGATAAGATGGATGGTAACCGTATGCGTGCTATGATGGAATTCATTTCATCTATGCCACTACAGGTAATTATTGCCTGCCCTCCACAGAGAATGGAAATCCTACAGCAATATGCTGATACAACTCTAATTATGGTACGTCAGGGAACTAAGGCAACAGTACTTCCTGCAGTAAAGAAGGGTGAATAATATGCTATTTGGAAAGAAAAAAGAAGTTGAAGAAGAAAATACTTTAGCAGCAGATAGAATTATTATGAAGGAAATGGTTAATGATGATGAGCTAGCAAGAAGCCTAGTTTTTGAAATCAGAGACGGAAATCCAGTAGTATTAAACTTCGAAAAGCTAGATGAGGCTAATGGTAATAAGCATTTAGCATTCTTCATTGGTGCGACAGTTGCTCTAGAGGGAAAGACTGTAAGAATCAGTGAAAAGATATATTTATTTGCTAGAAAGGAAGACTTCCTTGATGGTTCATTAAGAAAGTGGATCGATAGCATTCCAAGAGGGTAATTTATTACCCTCTTTTTTATTGTGTGATATTGTATTGAATTATAAAAAATGATAAAATATTTTACAGGAAAAGGAGAATATAAATTAGTATGGAAAAATTACTTTATGATGTCAAAGATAGACCTCCTTATCATAGGATTGCTATTTTTGCATTTCAGCAGCTTTTAGCAATATTAGCTGCAACAATTGTTGTACCTGTTATTATCAATAATAACACTGCCGGCTTTGGTGCTACAAGTTTAGGTGCAGCATCACAAATGAGCCAATCAGCAGCATTATTCGGTGCAGGTGTTGGTACATTAGTTTATTTATTATTTACAAGATTCAAGAGCCCAGTGTTCTTGGGATCATCATTTGCCTTTTTAGGAAGTATGACAGCAGCATTTGCTGGAGCAGTAACTGCAGCAGTTGGTTATTTAGGCTTAATCATGGGTGCTATACTTGCTGGTTTAGTTTATGTTGTCATTGCATTAATTGTTAAAAAAGTTGGAACAAACTGGATTAATAAAATTATGCCAGCAGTAGTAATCGGTCCAACAGTAGCAATTATCGGATTATCACTTGCTGGAAGTGCAGTTGGTGACTTATTCAAGGCAATTGAAGTTAAAAACGAATTAGGAGAAGTTATTTGGGCTACTAATGGTTATTTAGCATTAGTAATTGGTTTAATTACAATGTTCGTTACAATCATCGTTTCTGTATTTGCTAAGAAGTTCTTAAAGGCTATTCCATTTATCATTGGTATTGGTGCTGGCTATGTTATAGCTGCAATATTCACAGGTATTGGTGCAGCATCAGGTGTAAATGAATTAAAGGTTGTTAATTTTGAGCTATTCACTCAAATGCAATGGATTCCTGATTTTACATTTATTAAGGCATTCACAGCATTCCCTGATTTTGGTGATGCTGGTACATTCTTTGCATACTTTGGTACAATAGCAGTAGCTTATATTCCAGTTGCATTCGTATGCTTCGCTGAGCATATCGCTGACCACAAGAACCTATCTTCAGTAATTAATCATGATTTATTAACTGATCCAGGTCTATCTAATACATTACTTGGTGATGGTATTGGTTCTATGGCAGGTGCATTCTTCGGTGGATGTCCTAATACAACATATGGTGAATCAGTTGGTTGTGTTGCCATTTCTAGAAACGCATCAGTAATTACAATCTTCTGCACAGCTATTTTATGTATCATATTATCATTCATCGCTCCGTTTGTTACATTACTTGCAACAATTCCAAGCTGCGTAATGGGTGGTATATGTATTGTATTATACGGTTTCATCGCTGTATCTGGTTTAAAGATGATCCAAGGTGTAGATTTAGGTGATAATAGAAATCTATTCGTTGTTTCAGTAATTCTAATTTGTGGTGTTGGTGGCCTTGTTGTAACATTCGGTAAGGTTACAAT
>JAEEGL011930693.1_pt1 | contig 14068 bp, 9 predicted proteins | sample 9134231 | NCBI WGS metagenome assembly JAEEGL01 (sample SAMN16246548, study PRJNA631951) | gut metagenome | biome: gut microbiome; feature: rumen; material: fiber-attached | host: Bos | place: Iran: Karaj | collected 2018-10
GATCTGGCTGAGGCGATTATATTCTCTGAGCATGATAAATAGAGAAATCATCTTCCCCATCAGAAGACAGAACTCTATCAGCGCCCGCAGGCAGTGATGCCGGAGTACCCAGATTGCCGTACGCTTTGCGGGTACCGTTGATCACGACCGGTTCATTGCCGTTGGTCATGGCGCTGTTGACCACATAGAGCTTGGTATTGGCCAGCGGTTCACCGTCAGCATTCACCGCCTTCATCTTGAACTCCTGAAGATTGATCTCGGCGGCATCCTGAGGCGCATATCCCTCGACATCCTTTTTGACGTAAAGCACAGGATGATAAGTGTTAACAGCCAGAATTGTGCGTTTGCCCTCTTCCTCATCATACGTGCCTGTCAGGGAAGGATCATCCAGCGTCCATCTCACGCTTTCCTTTTCCTTTACCTTGATCGTCTTGGCATCAATATCGGTGAAGACTACTTTCTGACCGCCCTTCAGATAGAGAGAGCCGTCCGCGTCGGTCGCATGGATTCCGCTCTGCTCGATCCAGTTGCCGTCCGCGTCTTTCTCGAGGACCTTGTACTGCTTGTAGGAGAAGGGGTAATCCTTGCTGCCGTCACCCCATGTAAGTGTGAATTTAAACTTATCGTTCTGTCTCTCAGCAGGCGTGCCGTCCGCAAGCTCCTTTTCAAGCTCCAGTTCGCTGGCCTTGACGATCTTGACACGCGTAGAGGAGGTCGTGTCATATTTGTTTGCCTGTCCTTCTGAACTGGATGCAAACCCGGCATTGTTGTAAGCCCATACCGCATCTTCCGGAAGGGACTCAGGGGCTTTCATCTCCATATAGACCGAGACGCTGCCCTCAAGGTCCAGCTCAAACGAAGTACCCAGAGAGACTGCAACAGCCTTGACATCGCTCTTATCGCCACTCCACGAAGCTGCCCTGACCCATCCGTTATCTGCGGTCAGTACTTCTGACGGATCATCCGTTCCGCTCGGAACAGGAGCATCGCGTCGAGCATTGTACCAAACCACAGGATTCGCTCCTGCCGCTTTGGCCTCGTTGACATTGACATCGACGAAACTACCGTTCCAGTCCTGATCATCGAATGCTCCCGCTTCGCTTGCCGGATGATCTGTCAGGGCATTCTCAAGACGGTCAAAGATCACAATCTCTCCCACCGGAGTAGCCGAATAGTTTTTGACAGTTACCTTATACTCATAATTCTCTCCCGGAGTGACCGCTGTGCTCTTTTTATAAACGCCGAAAGTATCCTTGTCGGATCTCACTGTCTTTTCAATGCCCGAGGCCATGCCCATGGCGATATCCGAAAAGACCTGCGAACCGGCATAGAGCACATTGCGAGAATCCGTATTGTCGTCCTGGTTGATATCAGATCCGAGCTTTTGATAATACTGGCTGTAATTATCCCATATGACCGGTTGCCCGTTGTCCCGCGAGACTTCATTACTCTCACCGATAATGTCCTTCTTATTATTATCATCAGGCATATAGGCTACGACATTGGGTTCCTCCTTGGCTGCCTCAAAGTCCTTGTGCTCGCAGTAAGCATCGAAGGCGACACCGAAACCGGAATACCAGGCGCCAAGCCCGATGACGGATGAGTCACGGCCTTCATAGTGTACATGCAGTTTGACCAGCGTACGCCCGGTGCCGTTGTAGTTCTTGATGATATCAGTGTCGGGGTCTACCGTGACAGAGACCTGATTCTTATCCCACTTGGATTCACTCAGATCAGCTGAAGAATAGGTCCTGTATTTTAACCTGCCGGCTGTCACTGTGCCGGAAGGATCAAAATTAACTCCGTAAGGCAGAAGATCGTAGAAGACGACTTCAGATCTCGACGGTGACGGGAAGTTTTCCTCGTCCGCGCTCAGATATCCGACCGCCTCCTTTGAAAAGACCTCATATCCCTCGGAAGCTTCCATTATATAACGCACTTTTGCACGGCCGTGTTTGGGATCATTTTCCGCGCGGCCGCCCTTGATAGCGAACGCTCTCTTCTGATCTCCGAGAAGCTGTACCGAATCACGCGCCCGCACATGCGGATAATTAAATGTCTGCTGAGAATCCGAATACAGATTGCCGTCTCCCCAGTCAGCATATTTGGATGGGTTATACTGTTCGATATCACCCAGCAAACCCACAGGGTATTCCGATCCCGACTGAGGTTCCCTGATCAAGTTCATGGCGGCGAGTCCGCTGACATTTTCCAAAGTGACCGAGGCCTTATGGTTGTTCTCGTATACCGGGATCATATAATCATTGAAGACCGGAGAATCACCGCGGATCGTGATACCAAGGTATATTTTTATTGTACTCGAATAATCGATCGCGTTATGCTCCGCCTTGACCCTGTAGGGTCCGCGGGCGATCTGCTCGGGGGTAAATCTATAGGATGCCGTTCCGCTGATGGAAAGAGGAACCGAATCGACCTTTACCCAGACGCCCGGGTTGTCCGCGAACATCGCGTACACATCCGTATTACGGTCAATGCCTTCCGTGCCGGGTGCGCCGAGCGGTGTGAATGCAGACGGCTCGTCCTCGTCGACATCGTAACCCTTATCTGACACACTGATACTTACATTATTATAGTAATAATCATCCTGATCCAGTTTGTAAGTACCGTAACTGTTGCTGCCTTCCCGTGCAGTGGCATATACATAGTCGTCGCAGGCAGTGACTCTGGTAAAAGTGCCGGGAATATACTCTCCCATCACACCTTTGTAATCAGAAATCACCTTATGAGGTTCATTGATCACATGTGTATGACCGAAATTGCGGGCATTCGCCTCCACCTCAAAGTGAGCGGTCGTCAGATCGATATCGCCTCCCTTAACCGCATCATAAGTCGTCATCCAGGAGTCCAGCTGCCTGTCAAGTGCAGAACTCACTCTCTTGGTAATAGTCGCCGAATCCCCCAGATACTTCCAGTCATAATTTTTATAGATCCAATTGGAATAAGGATACTGACGATCCACAGAATCCTTTTTGTCGACCGGAATCATTTCTACTTCAAGCTCATTGTCGAGATCGGTACCGGCACTTACATAGTCTTTCGGATAGGCGATCACTACATAGTAATTGTTGTTGAAATAGTTTTGTTCCCGCTTTCTCTCATCACCAGGAGCATTATCTTTTTCGTATTTGATAACTGTGTATTCGTTCGTGCCTTCACTGGTGATCTCACTTGATACAGTGTTGCTTCCATGAGGGCTGACCGCTACGACAAACCCTTGATGACTGGGAGACTCAAACAAACTGACATCATAGGGCTGTGTTGCAGCACCCCTGATATTGACATCCCAGACCACATAGACATAGTCCTCGAACTTATCACCCAGCTTCTGGCCGTAATTTCTGCCGTCTTTGATAATAACATTTGCGTAATCCGGTACGAATTTGCTCACCTGGTTGCGCGTATACAGCCCCGGGGTATAGTTCTTGCCGTTTGAATAAGGACTCTTGGACGCAAAGGTCAGATGACTCTCTGTGTTGATAAAGCCTTCAAGAGTCAAATCCTGAGCCTGACTGTCATCCAGATGCTGTGTCTCTGCCTGCGGATCGTCCTCTGTCCCGGTATTGGTCGTGACAGTTACATCCGGAATGATCGTCCATCTGGTCTCGTCTTTGGTCTTAAAAACATCAACGTCCTTGTAGAGGACCTGAATAGCGTTTCTGGATACATTTTCGGAAGCGTCCAGTTCTCTGTAATTGTAGAATACAAGATTGCCTTCCCCATCTCTGTAATAATTGAACGCTGTGTTATCACTTGCTGTGTCTTCATGAACATCGGTAGCCGGATTGTACGACCCCTGCGGGACACCTATATCACTGACGATAGAGTAATCACTGTCCCCGTCGTGACCGATATGCTGAAGAATCTCCGGCACCTTGATCACTACCGAGTATGCCGGTAGCGTTTCTGCAGTATTAAACTCCATCTGGTATTTCAGCGAAAAATTAGAATCCTTATAGACATAATGAGCATCCGGCTGATTGACATAGTACATATTAAAGGACCATGAAGGCGATCCTCTGAGCAGACGGACCTTCGACATGGGCAGGCCTTTTTCTTCCACTGCTCCCGCCTCGTCTTCAGAGTTGTTCATAAGGCCTTCGACGGTCCCGGTCGGATCAGCCTCCTCGTCTGTATTCTGATCTTCCGGATCCTCCTTCAGGCTCTCGTCACTTTCAGAGACATAGGTCGCTGTACCTGAAAGAGCGCGGAATGAATTGGACTTCATGATGTCCGAACCGGCTTTCACGGTCGGAGCAAAAGCCCATTGTGTATCGATTTGGACCTTGGATACGTCGATCTTCTCGAAAAGCACCTGCCACGCCTGCGCGGTGTTTTCCGGTATATCTTCATAGTTAAAGAAGACCAGCTCTTTACTATCTTGGTCTACATAATAATTAAATAAGGAAGACTTCGTCTTGTCAGGTGATGACAGGGTGCCTTTCGGCACACCGATCTGATCAGGCAGGACATCTGTTGCCTCATCGCCCTCACCATACTTGATGAAACTGCGGGGCACACGGATCTTTACTTCTCCCTTTTTGAAGTCTTTGGCCGTAGCAAACTCGAGCTGATACTTCAGAGAAAAGTCCTCTGTCTTATTGATGATATGGTTATCCGGCTGATTTACATAGTAAATATTCGCAGACCAACCGCGGGTACCGGTATCCATTTCTCCCTTGCCGATCGTCTGAATGGTAGCCTTGGCTGATGTATCAGGTACTTTTTTCAGCTCATTGATCGTCATCATCCCGGCATAGGGATCTTTTTCTTCGCTGTCATTTTCCTCCGCCTTCGGAGTCTGTGACACCTGATCATTGCCGGCACCGGTCGAATCCTGACCGGCAGACGCGCCACCCGAGACGTTCTGGTCCTGCGCGCTTTCTCCCTGATCAACAGCAGCGTCAGGGGTTTGCCCGGTGGTTGATGCGTCTCCTGATTGTTGATCAGCGCCTGTCGTATCCTGCTCCCCGTTAACAACGGTCTGAGTGTCAGGAGACGGTTCGTCGGCAAAAGCTGCCGTGGTCCATCCCGAACTTGTTGCCAGCATGCAGACAGTCAGTAAGACTGCCAACCACTTGGAAAGACCTCTGTTATGACTCTTTGATGTAAATCTGTGTTGCTTCATCATTTTCTTCATAAGACTCTCCCCGGTCCTGATTATGAATTCTGCCTGTCCACTTGCTCTTTACTTGCTTTTTTTGCTCTCGCTGCAATGATTGCTGCGATCATTAACGCTGCAATAATTGCTAGAACAAAATATGTTGTATACGGTGTGTCACCTGTCCTGGTGCCCTTCCCTGTTTTGGTTTTGGTGTTAGGACTATTAGGCTTGGATGCCTCAGACGATTCTTCGGATTCATCATCTCCCGGACCTTCATTAGGATCCCCCGGTTCTTCCTCCTTCAGACACTGATTCTTGAATACGATCTCTTCACCGGTAACATCCGCCTCGGCGGTGATCGTGCCATCACTATTCCTTGATAAAGTCACTTTGATCTCATAAGAACTCTCGTCGTAGTCAATATCTTCATCAGCACCCTTGACTTCACTGACTTTATAAGTGATCGGACTCTTCTCAATATCTGCTGCCGTATAACTGATAGCATCAAAAGTAATCGTTCCGCTTTCTGTGTTTTTAGCGGTCTGCAGCTCTTCGCCTTCAGAATCGGTCAGAAGAAATGAAAACTCATCGGCTTTGAGATCTCTGCCGGTCAGCTCTTTGGTCGCAGAAAGAACGATCTTACCGGGAACTTGCTCGTAAGAATTGGTGTAAACCACCGCTTCCGGCTTTTCTTCGGCCGTCTCCTCTCCGTCATCTTTGCTGAGAACCATGGATGTGAGGATATTGTCATCATCATCTGTGACTGCGTAGATCGTCACATGATACACTGTCGTATCAAGCGTAAACCCAGCCGTGTTTTCAGTTGTCTGTTCGATCGTATAGGAATAAGTGCCTTCTTTCGAAATGGAAATCGGCCCGAACGAACCCTCGCCTGCTTCCGTAAACTTAAGCTCTGCATTCTCCGGCGAGGGGGCTGAATTTTCATCAGCCTTAATAAGAAACGAATATTCTTTTGTGAACGACGGGGTCTCCCCTTCAAGCTTCAGCTCCATGGGGATCTTGACCTCGACGGATTCCTGAGCTCTTGCCGCAGCGGGTAAGATCATAAACCCTGCAGCCGCAAGAAATACTGCGCTGATTAACGCGCACCAAAAACTGCTGTTTTTACCAAAACTACGGAGAGACTTTTTAATGTTCTTCACGACCTCACTCCTGTTCTGCGGTGCAGCAAGCACCTTTACTTACACTAATGGACCAATTTCCCGAAAACCAAAATACGGTCTTCCGATCCAGCCTTCTCGCAAGTTGATAAAACAAGGATGCGATCCGTCAACTCAATCCTTTCTTTTGAAACAACAGAATCTCTAAGTAACTGATCAAGATACTCTCTGTTCCAGTTGTTCCTCACCCTTCTCGGATCAAGATACCGACTGTCATCCTGCTTAACCTTAACGCATGCAAAAAAACTGATCTTCAAACGGTTTCCGTCAACCAACAACAGCTCGCCGGTTCTCTCTTCATCCCAGAACTCTTCATCCAGAAACAGATCAAGATCCCCGAACATCTTGTGGTTCTCTATATGGTGACCGTAAATGATCGAATACTCGTCGGTAAAATTCGGAGCATTACGGTAATCCAAAAACGGATTGCCGGTAAATGACTGCTCGCCATATACATCAGTGCTGACATAATATACATTGTTGTCAGCCTGAGTGATCACCGAGTCTATGCCCGTATCCGCTACTGTCAGCCAAGCCACGACATCAGGATTCTTTTCAGCAAGCTCTTCGAACTCTGACTTCATACCCGACGTGCCTTTGCCGATACGATTCAGAGACCACAGTTTCCATGCCGCTCCCAGTATGGCTATGATCAGGATAAGGATGCACCATCTAATCAAAGGTGTTGATCGCTTTTTTTTGCTCATACGCAGGATTAATAATACTATTTTGCCATATTATTCATTTAATCGATTTATTGTATCATAATTAGGTAAGATAATCAAGCTCCAGCCCTTTCAATTCAAGGGTTTTTCTGATATTCCAAGACAACGAAACAGAAATGTAAAGGCGCTATCCGCAGTGGATAGCGCCATAAAACCACGAACCCCTCTCTTCAGTTATCTCTGCGTCTTCGGCGGTGAACCGCTAATCCGCCGGCTCCTGCTGCAACAAGCAACACAAACCATCCCGCAATATTACTGTCGTCACCTGTCTTATGTCTGCCCGTTGTTCCTGATTTTCCATTTCCCGACTTCCCTTTGTTGTTCGGTTTTCCGGGGTTATCAGGGTCATCCGGATCATCCGGATCATCGGGATCGTCCGGATCATCGGGTGTGATCTCTTCCCGTCCGACTTTAGCATTGATCTCGACATCACCGATCCAGGATGTTTCTGAAAGCGTATTGCTGTAACCAATTGAATACTGAGCCAGTATTTCCCCGCTGATCAAACCTTGGATCTCTCCCTTGTCTTCCAGATAGTTGACACCCTTATTTGGAATAGTGACCAGCATCGGCGCGAACTGATAAAGCTGGCTGTCAACCACTGCCGCTGTCGACAATTGCGAGTCATCCCCTGTGATCTTATAGTCCTTAAGACTGCCATGGGCAATAATCAGGTAAATACCTGCTTCATTCCCGAGCTCGACCGCGGAACCGAGCGTCCCGGTCTTATCCGGATTCGTTTCTACTGCCGGTTTCGAACTCTCGTACTCCGGCACATCGGCAAGGACGATCCGGGCCGCTCCCTGCGCAAGCCCGTCAATGTCGGTTGCCTTAAGCTCAATTTCTCCTGTAACAGCCTTCTGCTCCACGGCTTCCCAGGCAGCTCCGATGACCTTGAATCTCTCTCCCCATTCCACATCAAGCACATCCTGACCTTCCCTCGGCGTCGCCTTGGCGATCCGGTAAAAGTCTAGGGTGACGCTAGTATCATTTAAAGGTTGATATTCTGCCGCGCTCGGCTTATTGACGGTGATTTTGAATCCTGTGGCAAAAACATCCGTCAGTGTACCTTCTGCAAAGCAAGGCAATACCATGCCTGTGACGAGCAGTATAAGGATCGCCAGCGCAGTCAGCATCCGGGATAGTATTCTCTTTTTCTTGCCACTCTTGCGGTTCATTAATATGCCTTTCCTTGCTTTTCAGAGTTGAGCTCCACTGTTATTCTATAACAATTGTCTCCGGCAGTCCACTCCGGGCTATACCTTTCGCCGTCATAACTGAACATGATCACGGTTGCCGGCTATTCACCAAAAAGCCTGCGTGAAAGGACCGGTCTTATCAGGTATGTCCAAGGCATGTTCAGGACTATACAGCAAGCCAGTACCGCCGCAGATTTCACGAGCATGGCCGGAACAAATAATGGAGTATTCAACATGGGAAGTACCGGGAACAATTCTTCCCAAAGATACGGCCTTATCAATGGGTTTTCATGAAGCATATATATTCCCGGCACCAACAGCGCAAGCTTGTTGACACAGGAAATATGTATCTTCGGCATCTGTTCCACCGCCTTGAATATGCATGCTCCGCAGAGGATCTTTGCCGGTTCGAGCAAAAACTGAACATTATTAAGAAACACGGATCCCCCGTTAGCGCGGTACAGCATGCACATAATGACCACACTCGCAGAAAAAACAACCGATATCAGAAGCGCATACAAAACCCATCTTTTGCATCCCGGATACCTGGATGTAACAACGTCGGCATACAGTCTGAAATATGCCCCGATAAGGTACAACAGCAGGAACAGTTCCATATCCCTTGCCACAGTAACATACAGTGTCACTTTAAACACTGCACTCACGCATCGCAGGATAAAGAGCAGAGCGATCAACTGCTGCAACTCTCGGGCTGTGCAGGCGCGTACCGCTTTGTTTATAAACGGGATAAACAGAGAGAAGACTATATAACAGACTATAAACCAATTATAACCGGTGAATAGAGGAAATACAGCTTTAAGTAAAACGTCCGACCCGCCTGACGTCAATCCAAAAGCGTAAAAAATGATGCCAATCACCCAGGCATAGACACAGAGCTGCAGTCCAAGCAAAAACACACGCCTGTAGGAAACTCCCGAAACCGAGCAGAAGTATCCGGTGATAATAATGAAAACCAGATTAAACACCGTTCCCGGAAAGTTTAACAGATAATTGCATATTACGGAAAAGGTCATTCCTGCCGGTGCAACAGGCATAATCAAATTGCGAATGCCGAAAGCACTGGCATGCGTCAGAATTACACAATATATCCCCACGATCCTGAGGAGCTCGAAGCGTGTATCACGAACCGTTTGCCGAGATGACTTCACTATCCTTTGATATCCTCCTGAAAAAACTGCAGCTGCAGCGTGTCGCCCTGCATATTTCCATCTTGTTATTCAGTTTTACACTGTCGTCAAGAAAGTTTCCCACTCCCTCTCGCGCCGTAAGATTCGGGCATCGTTCCAGCGTGCCGTCATTTCTTATGTGGAAACTCTTCCATCCCGCATCGCAGTAATAGCCGCAAGGATCGAATTGCTCTCTGTCCGAAAGGTCAAACCCCATTTGTTGAATACTCGGATATGTGCGCTCGCTCTTATCGGTGAAAGTCACATTCAGAAAATGATGCCCCTCGTTGATCAGAGCCTCTTTGTTGTCTTCAGACAACGTAACTGTATACTTGCGCAGCATATTGCCTACCGTATGGATCCCCAGCCTGGCCGTCTTAGCTGCAAATTGCTTATATAATTCGTAATCAGCATCTGTCGCAATAGGAAACGAGCATTCCATCCAGATAAACCTTGTTTGTCCATGATGGAATAATTTACGGATCAAACGCTGAAAAAGCGTATTAGATCGTATACCAAGTTTTTTAACAGCAGCAAGTTTTTGAACAAACTCATCCTGTGCAGCATACTCTTTATAATAGGAACAACCGAAAAACAAAAGCCTTTCTCCCTCTTTTTCCGGGTGATCTCTGAATACTTTTGCCAACTGTTTAAACCAGGAAATATCTGCAGACATATTTGATGTGATATGTATCATCATGCAACCGCGAAAACGAGTATTGATAAGTCTTTCGCATATCGATATACAGTCGGGAAGGATCGTCACTTCACCGCCGATAAGAAAGATCTTCATCGTCCCGAACTTCCCATCGTACTCTTCTTCGATCAACCTGCACAGCTTACTTACAATGCGGTCGCGGAGCTCACGGCTCTCGCATTTTGCGTCTTTTATATGACGATCTTTATCTCCCTGAATACAAAAATCGCATGCATAGTTGCACAAAGCAGTGACCATCCAGGAAATGATCACAGTATCATCATCTTTATTCGTATTGATTATTGTCAATATGTCTTCGTTTCTCATATCCCACAGCACTATCCGAATAATAATTCAAGTTATTATACTACAAAACTCCCCTCTTTGTCCCCAGGTTTCTGCATTTGCTTTGTTTTCTATATGGACTTTACCTCTAAAGTGTGCTATATTTTTCTTGTTGCGCGGTCACTGGATCCGTTATCAGCCATGGAGAAGTACCCAAGCTGGCTGAAGGGGCTCCCCTGGAAAGGGAGTAGGTCGTTAATAGCGGCGCGAGGGTTCAAATCCCTCCTTCTCCGTATATGAAAGAGGGCTCCGTTTTATGCGGATCCCTCTTTAATCATATAAGATTTGAGTATAATCACCACATCAATCGCGTCTGAACAGATCTCGAGTATACACCTTATCACGCACATCATCCAACGCTTCATCATAACGATTTGCTATGATAATATCGCTCATCTCCAAAAAACGATCAAAGTCATCAACTACCACGCATCCATCAAAGTCAGAACCCTCCGGCAGGAGCGGCTCAAAGATAACTATGTTTGCTCCTTCTTTTCGAACATAGTCAATAACCCCCTGCACAGAGGTCTGCCGGAAGTTCTCAGAGCCCTGCTTCATCACAAGACGGTACACACCGACAGTCACATCTTCACTTTCAGATTTGTCACGCGAAGCGCACTCTATGACCCGCTGCGCAATATGCTTTTTGCGAGTCTGATTCGCCTCTACGACTGATAGTATCAACTCCATGGGAATACCGCTGTAATCAGCGGCAAGCTGCCTGGTATCTTTTGGAAGACAATACCCTCCGTAGCCGAAAGACGGATTATTGTAATAATCTCCGATACGCGGATCGGCACTAACTCCTGCGATGATTTGTTCTGTTTGCAGTTCTTTGATCTCCGCAAAAGTGTCAAGCTCATTAAAAAACGAGATCCTCATGGCCAGATAGGTATTGGCAAACAGCTTGACTGCCTCGGCCTCTGACGCCCCCATTACCAACTTTAATACATGCTCTTCATCGGAGGCATCCTCCATCAGATCCGCGAAGTCGTTTGCCAAATCTGTCAAGGCCGGATCCGCAAGATCCGTTCCCACAATGATCCTTGATGGATGCAGGTTATCATACAGAGCCTTGGATTCTCTCAAAAACTCAGGGGAAAAGAGGAGCCTCTCGCAGCGAGTCTCTGCTGTCAGTTTTCTTGTATACCCGAACGGAACCGTCGACTTGATAACGATCACAGCATCTCTGGTGACTTGTAAAACATCCTGAACTACATGTTCTACTTCCGAAGTATTAAAGGAATGGTTGTTCGGATCATAGTCCGTGGGAACCGCCAGAATAATATAATCTGCATCGGTATATGCCTCTTGTGCATTCTCAGGAACAATAATCTTCGTTTTGCCGCTTTTCATGTATTCTTCGATCAAATCATCTTTGACCGGAGAGATACCTGTTTTTATCAACTCCAGTTTTTCTGGAACTATGTCTACCGCATATACTATGTGTTTCTGTCCGAGCAGCGCCGCCAGCGACATCCCGACATAGCCCATTCCGACAATTGTTATACTCTTTTGTTCCATTATGCCCTGTATTCCTTATACCAGTTCACAAACTCTTTCAGACCATCTTGGATACTGACCTGTGGACGGCATCCGAACTCCCTCTCAAGAGGACCTGAATCTGCGCAGGTCACTTCCACATCCCCCGGCTGCATACCGACCAACTCAAGCTTCGTTTCTAAATCATGATCCTGTGGCAATAAACCGGCATTGATCAGTTCTTGATGTAAAGTCTGAGTAAACTCAAGCAGACCAACCGGGGTTCCTCCGCCGATATTGTAGACCTCATGCAGCGTGATTCCTGCCCGGGGTCTTTGCATCACCTGAAATATACCCTCAATAATATCATCTATAAATGTGAAATCTCGTTTACAGTTCCCGTAATTAAAGATCTGCAGCTTCTCTCCCGCCAGCAGTTTTTCTGTAGCAGAATAATAGAACATGTCCGGGCGGCCGGCCGGTCCGTAAACGGTGAAAAACCTCAGCCCTGTTGCGGGGATACCGTAGAGCTTTGAGTAGGCATGAGCAAACAGCTCATTACTCTTTTTTGTTGCGGCATAAAGCGAGACCGGACTGTCTGTCTTATCTTCAACAGAAAACGGTATCTTGTCATTTCCGCCGTACACACTGCTGCTGCTCGCGTAGACAAGATGCTCCACAGAATGATGACGACAGACCTCAAGAATATTGTAAAACCCCATCACATTCGACATGATATAGATGTCCGGGTGATCGATGCTGTATCGTACTCCCGCCTGCGCAGCCAGGTTTACAACAATATCAAAATCGTATTTCTCAAACAGAGAGCATAATAACTCTTTGTCTTCCAGAGCACCGCGAACAAACTCATACTCCACCCCGGTTACACTCTGTCTTATCCGCCCCAGCCGATGCTTTTTGAGCTCCGGATCATAGTAAACATTCATATTATCCAGATTGACTATTCTCCCGGTCCGCATCTCTTTGAGTAATCGCATGATCAAGGCAGCCCCGATAAACCCGGCACCTCCGGTGACCAATATGCTTTTTCCGCTAAGATCGATCTGTCTGCATTCCATCGTTTATTCTCCCTGACATCGCAACATCGCAATGATCGTCTGTCTCATTATCCAGCGATCAAGCTTATGGGAGCGCTCATTGATGTATTTGAGATCCAAGGCTACCCAGTCATCAAACAAGATCTTGTTGCGATTCGGACGGATCTGCCAAAGGCAGGTGATTCCCGGTCTGGCCTTCAGCCTTCGCTTCTGCTCTTCGGTGTAAAGCTGCACCTCTCTCGGAAGCGGCGGTCGGGGGCCTACGATAGACATATCACCCTTTAATACATTGATGAACTGAGGGATCTCATCCAGTCCGGTCTTGCGCAACAGTTTACCGATACACGTAATGCGCGCATCATCTTTTATCTTAAAGACCGGTCCATGCATCTCGTTGCGCGGTAGGAGATTGTCAATCTCATCTTCCGCTCCCGGATCCATAGTTCTGAACTTATATAAACGAAATCGTCTTCCGTCCTCTCCGACGCGTATCTGCGAATAGAAAGGATTTGCCTTGGGATCCCCGATAAAAACAACTACTGTAATCAGAATTATCAACGGTGACAACAGAATAAGCGCCAGAACGGAAAGCGCCTTATCTCGCGCGTACTTCCCCTTCAGATACCACTGCCTCTGACCGTGATTCATTTTTGCGTAGGTCAGCACCTCTTTCATGTCAATCTTTCTGCCATCAGTTGTTTGCACAAAGCCTCTATCTGATCAACGCATCTGTTCCAGTTATACTTCACCGTGATATACTCTGCCGCACCCTGCGATACAGAAGCTGTCAGCTCAGGATCTTCAAGCAGTTTTTGCAGCTTAAGCTGCAGATCAATCACATCGCCGCTATGGAATGTCATAACATGATTCCCGGCTACCTCCGTGTTCTCGGGTATGTCGCTGACCAAACAGCATCTGCCGAAGGACAAGGCCTCTAAGAGTGCGTGAGACATGCCTTCCAGCAAGCTCGGATAGACACAGGCATAGGCGTGCTGATAGAGTCCTGAGAGTCTTTCTCGTTCTATAAAACCCGTCATAATTATCCGGCGATCACCTGCTGCCATTTCCTCTA
>JAEEGL012483442.1_pt1 | contig 14068 bp, 13 predicted proteins | sample 9134231 | NCBI WGS metagenome assembly JAEEGL01 (sample SAMN16246548, study PRJNA631951) | gut metagenome | biome: gut microbiome; feature: rumen; material: fiber-attached | host: Bos | place: Iran: Karaj | collected 2018-10
GCTAAGGGCAAGGAATCGTTTTATGAGAAGTTTGGATTTAAGATACGACCGAATGAGGATGCCGGAGCTGGAATGGATCAGTGGTTAACGTTATAGAATTGATACTTATCTCGCAATTTAAAGCGTTAATTATAATGATGGAGTGAATGAAAGGGAATGATATGGTTATATCGAATGGAAATCAAAGAGTGTCCAAAATAGATACCTACTTAAACTGTGCGGAAGTGTTTGCATATCGCAGTACCTGTATCAAAAGAAAGTATGGTGCAGTGATAGTAAAAGACGATGCCGTGATTTCAACAGGATATAATGGGGCTCCAAGAGGAAAGAAAAACTGCTGTGATATGGGCATTTGTCCCCGGATTGAGAGGGGGCTGCATCAGGGACAAGGGTATGATATCTGCAGGGCGGTCCATGCTGAGGCAAATGCGCTTTTGAACTGTTCCAGGGAACAGACGCTGGATGCGGATCTTTATCTTACAGGGGTAAACCCGAAGGATAACACCATACATGAAGCCAAGCCATGTCCGCTATGTGCAAGAATGATCATCCAGGCCGGGATTAAGAATGTGTATCTTAGAACCGGAAACGGACCTGATGCGTATAGAAAAGTGAAAGCGGAGGAACTTTCGTGGGTTGTTGGGAGCCTCGAATGAAGGGAAAAAACGGGGTTCAGCCCCCTGTCTCTAAATGGTATTGTTTTTTTAGCTTAGGAGGAATGTATGAATATAAAAATAGCATTTTTGCAACTCATGCCCGGAAGTGATCTTGAGGAGAATATTTCGATCGGGAAGAAGGCCTGTATGGAGGCCAAAGAAAAAGGCGCGGATATAGCACTTTTTCCGGAGATGTGGAGTGACGGATATTATCTGCCGCAGGATAGAACAGAATTAGAGCAGCTGGCTATCAGAAAGGACAGCGAATTCATAAATATATTCCGTGACCTGGCAGTTGAACTCGAAATGGCTATAGGAATCACTTTTCTTGAAGACCATGATCCGGCACCCCTGAATTCCGTCATATTCTTCGACAGGATGGGGAAAGAGATCCTTCACTATTCAAAGGTTCAGATATGTGCTTTTGATGCTGAGAAGGTTCTGAGCGGCGGCGATGACTTTTATGTAGCTGATCTGGATTTCGGAAGAGGAACCGTAAAGATCGGTTCTATGATATGCTTTGACAGAGAGTTCCCGGAAAGTGCCAGAATACTGATGCTTAAAGGTGCCGAACTGATTCTGGCTCCGAATGCATGCCCCATGGAGATCAATAGATTATCGGCATTGAGAACCAGAGCATATGAAAACATGGTTGCCGTAGCGACATGCAATTATCCGGATGGACAGCCGGATTGCAACGGACATTCGTCGCTTTTTGACGGCGTTCCGTGGCTTCGTGAAGAGCCCGGAGTTCGTGATATGTGTGTGTTTGAGGCGCCGGACGATCCCGGAGTTTATGTGGCCGAGCTGAACCTGGATCAGCTGCGGACGCATCGGAATAACGATGTTATGGGAGATAAATACCGCCGCCCGGAAACTTACGGAATCTTAGCCGACATCATGAAAGCGTAATACTCAAATTCAGGGATCAGCTCCCGGTCTAAGGAATAGATATGGAGCTGAGAAAAATAAACACAAATACCGTTCACTCTCATTTTGATACCGAATACCGAAATCTTATGACAGGCTCGGAAATGAAAGGTATGATGCAGTCAAAGAAACCAATTGATCAAGCTTTTCGGAGGATGAGAGATGAGAAAAAAATACCTTGATAATATCAGATGGATGACGGTCGTGCTGGTTGTGATCTACCATGTTCTTTACATGTACAATGCTGAGGGCGTTGCTGGCGTAATCGGAAAGATCACCGATCTGAAGGTTCAATACTATGATGTCTATCAGTATGTTGTATATCCCTGGTTTATGTGCATTCTGTTTATGGTATCCGGGATCAGTTCGAGGCTCTATCTGGAAAAGCATTCCGGGAAGGAATTTGCAAAGTCCAGAACAAGGAAACTGCTGGTTCCTTCCACCATCGGACTTTTGGCCTTTCAGTTTATTCAGGGATACTTTAACATGAGCATGGGAGAAGGTATAGAGATGCTGAAGGGAACACCTGCACCGATTGCCTTCCTGATCATGAGTGTGAGCGGAATCGGGGTCCTTTGGTACATCCAGACCCTGTGGATCTTTTCCATGTTATTGCTCCTTTTCAGAAAATTAGAAAAAGACCGCCTTTGGAAGATCGGTGAAAAAATGAACGTGCTTGCAATGATTCTGTTTGTAGTGCCGGTCTTTGCAGCCGGACAGATCCTGAATACACCGATCATCTGTGTTTACAGATTCGGATTATACGGGCTGCTTTTCTTCCTGGGATACTTCGTGTTTTCACATGATGAGGTGATCGAGCGGCTGAAAAAGTACTTTGTCTTATTCCTGATCCCCGCAATTATCCTCGGGATATTGTTTTGCATTGCTAACTTTGGTAAAGTATATGCAGATGCACCCGTTAACCGGACACCTGTATTTTTGGCATATGCCTGGTTTGCCTGCCTGTCCATTTTAGGCGGCATGGCAAAATTCGGGGATTTTGAAAACAGATTTACGAGGTTTATGAACCGATACAACTTTGGATTGTATGTGTTCCATTACCTTGGGATCTCGATGGTAGCCATACTGCTGGTTAAGCCCGGAATCATTTCTGCGATTCCCGCTTACATTTTAAGTACGATTGCTGCATTTACGATTCCGTTTATTTTGTACGGGATCATTTCCGGAATCCCGGTTTACAGATGGATGGTTCTCGGGATTAAAAAATGAGGAAACTAAGATGATTTTCAGATTGAATCTTAATCCGAAATGCGAGGAGGAAGTGATCGCAAACGTTCACGAAAGAACGCCCCTCATTGATGAGATCGAAAGGCTGGTGACGCAGGACCAGGTGTCCGGACAGATCACCGGTTATCTGGAAGACGAAATACGGCTTTTAGAGACGGATAAAATCGAATGTTTTTTTGTGGAAGATGAAAAAACCTATGCCTTATATTCCGACAAAAAGAAGTATGTGGTAAGGAAACGTCTTTATGAGCTGGAGGATATGCTGCCTTCCGACTTTGTGAAACTGAATAAATCAGCGATTGCGAACGCAAAGAAGATCGCGCGATTTAAGGTTCTTTTGTCGGGAGCTGTAGATGCGGAGTTCGTAAGCGGCTATACGGAATGCATTTCCAGAAGGTGTTTTGCAGAGATCAGAAGGAGATTTGGATTATGAAAAAGCATATTATGGAATTTTGCAAAAGAGGTCTTATGTTTGCCTGGGGAGGTCCGGCGATCACGGCATTTATCTGGTACCTCCTTTGGAAGACCGGGAAAAATGAAAGTCTTTCCGTGCAGGAAGTGTTTACCGGTGTCCTGACGACCACTGTGCTTGCATTTATTGCGGCAGGCATTACCATCGTGCATCAGATCGAGACACTTCCGAAGCTGACGGCGGCCCTGATCCAGGGAACGGTGCTGTATGTGGATTATCTCGTATTTTATCTGATAAACGGATGGATCACCGCGGATAAGATTTTGATTTTTACGGTTATATTTGCCTTAGGCTTTGTCGCAATCTGGGCATGCATCTACATCCCGACCCGGATCCGCGTTGAAAAGATGAACCGCAGACTCGGATTCTAGAGGTCAGATATGTCTGGAAGATTACAGAAAAACAAAACTTGCCTGTCATTGGCTTTAATTCTTTGCTTGACTGCCTGCTCATATGATTCGGCAAAGCTTGAAGAGAAGAATCGGATGGAACATGAGGAAATGTGTGAGAGGGTAATGAGCAAGATGGAAATCCGATTGAGTGAAAAATACTCCGGTATTCTCGGTAACGATCCTGACGATATGGTCTTTGATGTTTATGATATATCCAAGGGTGGACATAAAGCCTGGTTTCAGAGTGGATTCTATCCTGCCAAGGCAGTGAATAAAGACATTGATGAAGAGTTTACTGTTCAGATCGATATCACTGTTCCCAATGCCAAAGGCTTCGGTGATATGGAGGACAGCTTTTACGGTGTGCTCTATGGAAAAGATACGAAGGATGAGCTATACAATCTGGCTGAGTCTTATGGAGTTGAAGACATCAACATATACTACGAACCTTGTAAGGATATCCTTACTGAGGAGAAAGATCTCAGGGAGCATCTGACGGTTTTTGGGAATTATAAGCTGAAAAGCTATGACGACATTGATATTGTATGCAAACTGGCGAAGGAATTGGATGAGTTCGGATGCAATAACAGGATAAGTGCAGACGGACGTGATATAGGTGAAGGAGCCATGGGCATCGACGGAAAGAGTTCAGATGAGATCAGAGAGTTTTTTGAAAAATGATGGCAAGTCCCTAAAAGGGGAAAGGTATTTATCAGAGGAAAGCAAATGAGGAATAAGGTTATTTTCATTCTTACGCCGGTAATACTGGCGATCATGACTTGGATTTGGTTATTTTATGAAAATGGCAGATGGTATTATTACAGGCAGGAATGGCCCTTTCTGCCGCTGTTGATCATTCATTTACTGCTTCCGCTTTTTTATTTCGTGGTATTTTTAGTGCGAGTTATAAGACATGTTAACAAGGATAAGCGTTCGGCTTCGGATATATTTTATATCGTTTCTTCCATCGTGCTGACTATTGTATGCTGCGTTGGATTATTATCATTTCTTCTTTTCACAAGTGGGGCATAAATCGAATGGGTTAGAATTGTCTCAAGAACACAAGTAAGAAACTGGTGATTAACGTAAACACCAAGGCTGAAAAGAAGAACATTGAGAAGCAGCTTAAGAAAGCAGGAAATACAAAGGCCAAAGTAAAGGTTGTAAAGAAAAAATAATATATAACAAGCGAAAAGCCCTCGTAGTCGATACGGGGGCTTTTGAATTCAAAACTATCGTGTGATGAAGGCGGGTAGGATATGATATGATGGAAAAGTTGATTTAAGAGGAAAGATGGTCTGTGGTATAAAGCCATTTTTTAAAAAGGAGACAAAGATAATGAAGAAGATGATTAATCAACATCTTTTTAAAATATTCGTGTATTAACCTAAAACTTCTCCCTTTCAGACAGGAGTAGCAACATGCTACAATCAGAATGTCAACAGGAAACACTCGGCTTGGGGGGAGCTTGCCATGGGTCATATCAAAGAGCCTATCCTTCATAGCGTTTCTGTCATTAAGCACCATGTTCTGATGGTGTTTCTTTTTCTATCCATAAATATGTTAATGGGATGCGGTCAAACCGCAATGGACGAGCTGGTACCGGTTTCGTTAAAGCCTTATGCACAGGTGGATCGTATGACAACCACCGTAATGCGGGGGAATCTGACGCCTGTTTATGAAGGCGAGATCGAGTTGTGCGGGTATGAGGAAATAGCTTATCGTGTGGAAGATACGCTGTTTCGCAATCTCGATGCCGGTTATGAGGCAAAAGTGAAAGCGGTGCATGTACAGACGGGAGATCGCGTGAAAAAGGGTGACGTGATGTTATCCTTTACCTCGGATCTTTTGGAAGAGCGCCTCATGGAAAATGAAAGAACGAAACGTCATGCTGAACTGGCAATCGAGCATTACCGGAAGGTAAACGGCATTGATCCCCTTACGAATTTTGCATTTGATATTGATGATCTGAAAGATGACATTGCCCTTGCGCAGGTTTATATCGATGACGTGGATAAGATCTATGCCCAGCTCAATGTTGTGGCCGAAAAGGATGGCATCGTAACCTTTGTGGATCCCTCTGTTATGAACGGTTTTTTGAAATTCGGAAGTCCCATGTTCAAGGTGGTTTCGGATGACGGATATTATATGGCGCAGCCGTGGCTGAAGGGTATCGGCGATGATTCCCTGGAAAAAGTGAGCTTTGCGGTGGGGGAGCGTTTTCATGCAAAGAGCAAGATAGCAGAGTATGAGGTAGAGGTGATCCCGGATCCCACCAAATTGGCAAATGCTGCAAAGAAAGATGAACAAAATGACAACCGGGATTCGTCCGTCAGTGATAACAACATCAAGGATACTTTGTCAAAGCTCCAAAGTGATGATAGTAACTTATCCGGTGCATCCGGCGGGGAAAAGGATAAGGTATATTTCAAGATCGTCGGTGGGAGTGACAGGATCTCGGAACAGAAGCTGACCATCTATAAAAACATGGAAGAGATCAAAAACGTCTGCTATGTGGAGGCGGCAGCCCTGATCCAGCACACTGATTCTACGGAGATTTTTGCCTACAAGCAGACACCGGAAGGCAATTTTGTACCCGTTCAGGTAAAGGTCGGTAACGTCATCGGAGAGTATGCGGTGGTTGTAGAGGGCCTGACAGAAGGCGATATCATATCCATTCCGCCGGATGTGGATTATCGGGATGTGATCAAACCCAACAGTAAGAAGACGATAACCAAAGAAGTAGTTGGCCGTGACGGTGAAAAGCTTACCTTTAGGGATGACGGAACGGTTACCGTGGAAAAGGGAAATGTAGCCATCACCTATGATGTCAAGGAAGTTGATAAGTGAGAGCTGATCCATGAGAACAAAAAACAGGCATCTAAATACTTCGAAAGAAGTCATAAAGCGCTTAGGATGTTGCCTTCTGCTCATCCTGCTTTGCCTTGCCTTTGGGGGATGCGCGAAAAAGGAAAAAGCGCCCGAGCTCATCGATCCGGTTGCTGATATCGAAGCCATCAGACCTGTAACAAAAAGGATCGTGGGAAGAGTGGAGACCTTGGAGGGCAGCGTGATCCCAAAGGAGTATCCCTGCTTTCCTACTACCGCAGTGGCAATCTCAGAGGTGATGGTAGGCATAGGGGACTTCGTAAAAGAGGGAGAGGTTGTGGCGAAAGCGGATACTGCCTCCCTGACGGAGGAATATGAAGAGGTCATCAGACAGATCGAGCAGCTTACCCGTCATAAAGCCATGGCTGGAGACGTGTCGGAGCTTACACTGGAAAAACTGGGAATTGAACGGGAAACGGAACAGATTTTAAATGATCTGTATGAACTGGAGAAAAAAGATACGGAGATCGCGCTTCAGAAAGAGGAGTATCGGTATGATATGGCCATTACGGACAGTGATCTGAAGGCATTGACGGAGCGCAGGGATAAGCTGAAAAAAGAACTGGACAGTCGCACCTATACGGCGCCCCATGACGGTTATGTAACGTTTATCAAGGATTTTTGCAAAACCAATTATGTCGAAACCTGTGAGAATATTGTAGTCATTTCCGATTATGAGGATCTGTATATCGAAGCCACAGGCGTTGCGTCCAACCGGTATCGGTATGCGGATTATCAAAGTAAATGGACCTATCTGGACGGACAGAAGGTTGAAATTACAGAGCATCCCTATTCGCCTGAGGAATTATCCTATGCTGAGGGTGCCGGTAAAAATCCCTTCCAGAGTTTTGATCCGGTGAGAGGAAAGCTTTCCCTCGGAAGTAACCTGATCCTGTTTTTCCTTAACGGAGACTCCGAAGAAAAGTTAGCGGTAGGTAACGATTCCATCAATCGAGAAAACGGAGAGGATTTTGTCTATGTGAGAAACGCATCCGGAGAACCGGAAAAAAGGATCGTGGAACTTGGGGCTACGGATGGCTTATATACGGAGGTGAAGAGCGGACTTACGGAAGGGGAAAATGTTTTTTATACCAATCAATATCTGCCGCCGTCACAGTATGAGACCATAGAAGCCTCTCTTGAGGATTATTATGAGGAGGATGCGTCAAAAAGTGCACATATCGCCTATCCTTACCCCAATTTTGTGATTGCAGGTGCCAGCGGTATCTTCCACGGTGGGAAAGAAGCCAGATCGGTAGAAAAGATGGAGGCGGTGGGCTCCATCATCACATCGGAAGGTGTGCTGGCATCCGAAGAAGCGAGAGTCGCACTGTCCAAATTGGAGCGAAACAGACTCCGGGAAAGATTCCGCTATGAAGCTGACAGAACCAATATGATGGAGGCCGCCAAAGCTATCGAGGGGGTGGATGCTCCGGACCCCACCATTGATGTGGATGTAGAGATGCCGACGACGAATAATGAGGCAATCCGGTCTTTGAGACATCTGAAAAAACGTATGGGAATCGATATGAATATTCTGGATCGGGTGGAGCAGACCGCCAAGCTGGATTATGAAAGCAACCGGAAAGCACTTTTATCCAGATATCAAAAGCTGCAGAAAAATGCAACGGGAGATGGTATTGAAGTACTGTCACCGGTTGACGGAAAGATCGAATATGTCCTTGTAAAAGACGGAGACGAAGTGATGAAGGGCAGCTTTCTGATGTCCGTTATGTCACGAGGGAAACTTGGCGGATCCACCATCCTTTATGTGGCAATGCCGGAGGGGGGCACCGGCAGCAGGGTACATAATACACCACTGATCGGGCAGAAGGTCATGGCGAAAAAAGGAGATAAAACGTGGACCGGAACCTGTATCGGAATCAACGGAAATGACAGTCGTTTCCTGGTGTTTACCAGGAACGGTAAGCAATACGCAACTTATTCCGCACCCTTTGTCAAAAACACGGTTCGATATCAGTTCTATCTGAAAATGGACGGAGAGATGACGGAAGAGGATACGAAGGAACTGGAAGTCACCTTTTACGGAAAGCATTTTGAAAATGTCATTGTGATCCCGACGCTTGCGGTGAGGGAAGAATATAACATGTATTCCGACACCACCAAGTACTATGTATGGAAGCTGGAAAACGATCAGATCGTGAAAGAATATGTCAATGTGTATAAAACAGATGTTGCATCCGGTTTATGTTACGTCATGAGCGGAGTGAAAGAAAAGGATAAACTATTGAAATGATTCGGTATATCATCACCAAGATCATAAATAAATATAAGCTTTATCTTTGTCTGCTGGTGGGTGTTATCAGTATGATCATGGTCTGCTCTATGATCATGCTCTTTCGCGGCGGTTCCCGTGACAAGCTGATCCAGAGAGGGTTTATTGCCCAGAATGAAAGAAACGGAAAGTTTCCCGCAACCCTCTATGAGGAGGATGTTGTCCATAACGCAGATCTGAAGGGGATCAAGGATGAGAAAAAAGAAGATTCCAAAGAGCCTTCAGAAGATGCTGTGGGCATGGAGCTGATCCAAAAGCGCATCGATAAGATGGAGAAAAACTGGAAATCCAAGGTCCGACTCCCCATAGTCGCCGCCCAGAGGGTCGTGCATTTCAGGGGCATTAACGCAGAGTATTCCTACCGGGGGAAAGGATATATGGGCATCGGTTATATTGAGGATCCGAGCCTTGGGAATCCTGCGGATATGAAAAGCCATTATGATATCATAGAGGGCGGATATCTGTATGAGGATATCTCATCTCTTTTGACAGGAGTGGATCCGATTCCGGAAGGCGCCATACCCTGCCTTGTCAGCAAAAGTCTGGCGGATGAGCGCGACCTCGTCCCCGGGGAGCTTATTTATTTTTACGAAATAGGAAACAGTAAAGAAAGAACCGATGAGCCCTTGATCACATTGTACATTAACGGGATCGTACAGGAAAAGGAAGGGGACTATTTCTGGAAGATCACCCTTGCGGATATGGAACGCATGGCAATCATCGAAAAAGAGGATCTTCAAAAGGCCATCGATGCATTTCCCAAGGATGTTTACATCAAACTCAGTGAATGTTTGGATTATCGCTATATCAACAGAACCAATGCAGACAGTGTATTTAAGGGTGCCAGGAAGCTGAAGAATGAAAACCGCGAGATGAAGGAAAGTCTGTCGGCTGTCATTGCCTCCTACAGACAGGAAAGCCGGGCTGTCAAGCAGATGCTCTATGTGATCGTTCTGCCTCTGGCGATTCTGGTGCTGGTCTTCATCGGTATGATCTCCTTCCGTATCATTGATTCCGAAAGCTGGGAGCTTCTGACGCTGGAAAAAAGAGGTCTGGGACGTAAAAGAATCTTTCTTTTGTATGTTCTCCAGTCGGTTTTGCTGGCTCTTTTATCTGTTTTACCGGGAATTATACTCGGATATTTTGTGGGCAGGCTGATGGCACGAGCAGATGATTTCATGAGCTTTTCCTTTGAACTGGGCATTACGACCTATCAGATGAATATAGAAATGCTCTGGGCGTCACTGGTCGGCGCGGGTGTGGCTGTGCTGGTTATGCTTTTGCCGGTTCTGCTCTTTTTCAGAAAAAAGAAAAATACCCGTGCGAAGGCAAGCAGTACTTTTTGGGAGAGGTACTATCTGGATGTGATCCTGTTATTGTTTTCCCTGTATCTTCTTTACAACTATAAGAAGCAGCTTCCCGAGCTTTCCCAAAACGTATTAACGGGAAAAGGGATCGATCCGGTGATCTTTATGGATTCCACGGCCTTTCTTCTGGCTTGCGGTATGTTGATGTTAAGGCTGATCTTTTTTGCGGCAAGACTGTTATTTCAGCTTCGGCAAAGACGGTTCACACCGCCGGTATATGCCGGTATGCTGCAGATCCTGCGTTCCCGCGGGGCCTCCTCTGTGATCTCCGTCTTTCTTGTGATGATGATGGCAATGAGCTGCTTTAACGCCAATATGGCCCGCACCATCAACTCCAACAAGGAAGAAAGATTACGTTATGAGAACGGAGCGGATGTCCGGCTGCATGAATTCTGGTATTTGCATATCAATCCTTCCACAGGAAAGTGGCATTATACGGAGCCGGATCTGCGCGCTTATGAGATGCTTGCGGCCAATGGGACCATGCCTGAGTTTACCAAGGTGATCGTTGATAATCAGACCTATGTAACCGTGGGAAGACAGATCCCTACGGAAGTGTCCATTATGGGGATCAACCCTAAGCAGTTCGGTCAGGTGGCAAGACTTCGGGATGGATTATTGGATAAGCACTGGTATCATTATCTGAATGAGCTTTCCGCCACGAGAGATGGTGTGCTTATTTCCCAGAATCTGGCTACAGAGCGGGAACTGAATGTGGGAGATACCATTATGATCCAGAAGCTGGCACCGGAGCCTGTCGGCACGGATGAGCTGTATGCTGAAGACTTCTTCGTCATAAAAGGCATCGTAGATGCCTGGCCGGGGTATGAAAGGTACAGTTACGGTTTGGATGCGGAAGGCAATACGGAAATGAGTGAAAACTATCTGGTGATCGTAAACGAAATGCAGCTCACCAGTTCCTTCGGCAGCATCCCTTATGAGATCTGGGTCAAAACAGATAAAAGCGCACAGACCATCAAGCAAAAAGTGGAGGAAGCCTTTGCGGGCAGCGGCAGATATTTAAAGAAGGTCAGCTCCTGGAAGGAAGATCTGATCGACGAAAAATCAACACCCATCATGCAGATCACGAACGGTATCTTTACGGCAGATTTTTTGATTGCCCTGATGTTGTGTATGATCGGATATCTGATCTACTGGCTCACATCCATACGTGACAGAGAGCTGATGTTCGGTATTTACAGGGCAATGGGAATCTCCAAAAAAGAGATCAACCGGATGCTGGCCATCGAACAGATCTTTTTATCCATTACCTCCATCATGGCCGGTATCCTTGCCGGATGCCTTGCCAGCTGGCTGTTTGCACCTGTATTTGCGGCGGTTTATCTGCCGAAGAAGCATAACGTGCCGATCTTTATCAGTGCCGTAGGCGGGGATCTTTTGCGGATCCTGTCAGTGCTTTTGGTGGTAGTGGTGATCTGTATCGTGATCCTTCGGCGGATCGTGAGTGGAATGAATATTACGGAAGCACTGAAGCTGGGTGATGATTAATGGGTGAGACTATGGAGATAGCGGTTACAGAAAAAAAGTTAGCAAATGCATCTGAAGAAAAACCTCTGCAGGATTATATGACGGGGGAAGAGGATCCCATCCTGCTTGCAAAAGATGTGATCAAGACTTATAAAACAGGAGGGGGACCCCTGACGGTTTTGGATCATCTGAATCTGGATGTTCCGAGAGGAAAGCTTGTCATGCTGATGGGAAGATCGGGAAGCGGTAAAACGACGCTTATGAATCTTTTAAGCACCTTGGATGCGGCAACGGACGGGGAGATCTCTTTTATCGGGAAAAGAGAGGAAGCGGAACCTGCCATTGCCTATTCCAAGATGAGCGAGGAGGAAAGGGAGAAACTTCGTCGTTACCGTATGGGATTTGTGTTCCAGTCGGTGGCGCTGATCCCGGTTATGAATGCAAAAGAGAATGTGGATTTTTGTCTCCGGACCTCCGGTTTTGCCAGAAATAAGAAAAACTTCGGCGATGGTGATTTTGAGAAGATCGATCAGCGGATCCAGGAGGTACTGGAGTGTGTGGGCCTGGCTGATCGTGCGGATCATTATCCATCCGAGTTGTCCGGCGGAGAAAGGCAGAGGGTTGCCATTGCAAGGGCCATTGCCCACAGACCGGATCTTTTGTTTGCTGACGAGCCCACCGGCTCCCTGGATTCCGTAACGGGAATTCATATTGCGGAGCTTTTTCAGCAGCTGACCCGAAAGGAAAATCTGACGGTTGTTATGACTACGCACGACGGACGATTGGCAGAACTGGCTGACAAGATCGTACGGATGTAAAGGAATACGGATATGGCAGAAGAGATCACAAAAGAGATTACAAACGAACCCTATATCAAATGTGACGGCCTGGTCCGCATTTACAAGTCCAAGGGAATCGAGGTCATGGCTCTGCAGGGTCTTGATCTGGAGATTCAAAAGGGCGAACTGATGGCGATCATCGGAAGATCGGGAAGCGGGAAATCCACCCTGCTGAACCTGCTTGGCGGTTTGGATACCCCCTCTGCGGGAGCTGTCTATTTTGGCGGAGAAAATCTGGCAGAGATGAACTATGCACAGCTTTCCGACTTCAGACGGGATCACATTGGTTTCGTATGGCAGAAAAATACAGACAACCTGCTGGGCTATCTCACTGTGGCGGAGAATATCGAAATGCCGCTTTTGTTTTCTACCATGAGCAAGAAAAAGAAGCGGGAGCGGACCAGGGCCCTTTTGGAAGCGGTGGGGCTTTCGGATAAAGAGAATTCCTTTCCCACGGAACTATCCGGCGGAGAGCAGCAGAGGGTAGCCATTGCAACGGCGCTCATCAATGAACCGGAGCTTTTGCTCATGGACGAGCCTACAGGCGCGGTGGATAAGAAAACCTCCATCATGCTGCAGGATCTGTTTCGTTCCATCAACCGAAAGCTGGGAATTACCATCGTGATCGTTACCCATGATATCAGTCTGGTGGATCGTGTAGACAGAGTGGTTATGATCTCTGACGGCAAGATCAGCTCCGAGCGCATCATGAAGGATGAGTTTCGGAAAAAACTCGAAGCCGGTGAAGACCTTGAAAAGGCCCCGGACGTACAGGGGGAAGAGGAGGGAGATTCCCACGAAGAATATGCGATCCTGGATAAAGCAGGAAGAGTACGGCTGTCTGAAAACATGCGGGAAATGGCGGGGATCACTTCGAACCGTGTAAAGATCCACTATGAAGACGGCAGGATCGTGATCCATAAGGAAGACGGAGTATAAAACCAAAAGTTTATCGGAGTTAAAGAGATGAGGAGTTTAAAAGATTTTTCTTGACGCAATATATTGCGCGCAATATAATGGTGTAAAAGATACGATGAAACTTCATGAGGTGGATTATGGCACAAAAATATGAACAACTCTTATTGAAAAACCAGTTATGCTTTCCCATGTATGCATGCAGCAGAAAGATCGTAGGCAGTTATACGCCTTATCTGAAGCCTCTGGGTCTGACATATACCCAGTATGTAGTCATGATGGCGTTGTGGGAGCATGAAACCGTGAATGTGGGACAGCTGGGGGATATACTCAAGCTTGATGCCGGGACTTTGACACCGTTGCTTAAGAGACTTGAAAAAGCAGGCTACGTAACCAGAGAACGTTCAAAGGAAGATGAGCGGATCACCATCATTTCCGTAACTCCGGAGGGCGATGCCCTTAAAGAACAGTGTAAGGATATACCACTTAAGATGGCTAAAGACGGTTCGCCCCTCAGTGAAAAAGATGCAAGGGAATTATACAGGTTACTATATCTGTTTCTGGACGGAGAATAAA
>JAEEGL013184003.1_pt1 | contig 14068 bp, 10 predicted proteins | sample 9134231 | NCBI WGS metagenome assembly JAEEGL01 (sample SAMN16246548, study PRJNA631951) | gut metagenome | biome: gut microbiome; feature: rumen; material: fiber-attached | host: Bos | place: Iran: Karaj | collected 2018-10
AAAAGACTTTTGTCAGGCGTGATGTCCATAGTGATGATATTCACTATGTTCTTCGCGATGACGTTGGTGGTAAACACCGCCGCTCCCCTTACAGCGAGCGCGGCTACCACCACCGAGAAGGCGATATTCATCGGGAGTAATACTAAAACTATTACTGCCGCTTTTATACCGCTGAATATAACGCCTTCATCCACTACGTGGTATAAGCTTTCCTTTAAGTGCAAAATGCTTCAAAACGGCAGATCTACCGCTCAGGCGGGCAAGCCGTCAATAGGCATTGTAGGCCAGGCCGCAAGCGATGCTTCTCCGGCTTATAAGGTAGGAACCTGTCCTTCCTGGGCGGGCGCTTATGCTACGGAAAATACAGATTATGACGATTATAACTACAATGCCGACCTTACAAGCGGTGTATATTCAATGTACTTTAAGCTGGATGGCGGTACATGGAATAAATCCGCCGATAAATACAGCCAGGGCAACAGATCGTTTTATCTCACCGTAGGTAACGCGGCTTACAGGAATTTCAATAGCCATGTTGCTTTTGATAATATGGGTTGTTCCTTTATATTCAGTGACGTTTCGCTTTATCAGGCGGCAAGCCAGGGCGGCGCAACCTCGGGCGATAATCTGATTCCTCAGATCAACGATTCAAGCGTTGATTTCGGCGGCACATATTATCTGCTTGGTGACGGCAACTCTGACAGTACCGTTGCTGACTCTCTTTTGGCTGCTTCCGCAAATAAATGGCATGTAGTTGCTATGCCCGATCATGTTAAGTATGTAACCGTTCCGAGTGATTATAATACTTCTTCAAACTATAACGCGGCAAACTTCAGCCGGACCGCTGAAACAACATATACCCGCGAGTATTATACAAATACTAATTACACCGATCTTACATTTGCCAAGTTGGCAAACAGCAACGATGCGGGCTATCAGGTAATAAGCGATATAAATAAAAAGATGATCGTTATCGACGCCAACCACGAAGGCGAAGCCGATAACAGAACTACCGACGGTTACAAGCCGGTATACAACCGACCTGCAAACATCTTTATTCCTCTTTCCCTCGGTCAGTATAATATCAATAAATACGGCAAAACCACCGATACCAGTTATCTTGCAAGGGTATCTATGAAGGCGGTTCGCCTTGAGGGTGACGGTTACCCGGTACTCGGCAGAATAACCCCCCGTGATACCGACCATTCGCAGGCGCTCGCTAAAATGGCTAAAAACCTGCATCTTTCGGGCTACTACAGCGCGGGCAGCCACGAACAGTACACCGGCGGCGATTATTCGTATAACGAAACTACCGGCGAGTTTGTCGGCTGGATCCGCGTTAAGGGCGGCGACTCTACATATAAAACCAAATACGGCACAAGCGAAATTATAACTATCGGTAACGCCGAGCACGTCTGGGCGGACGGTACTTTTGATACCACCGAATTCAATTCTTCCTTTGCCATAAGCGATATTAAGGTAGATTTGTATTCATATACCGGCTCTTACACGGTTGACAGTCTTTTATATGAAGACGTGGCGTTACCTCTTTATGCCGAGACCATAGATACAAACACACCCTGGGCGTATCAGTGCAACGGTCAATCCTATTCGGCTCATTCAAGAGATGTCGCCAGAGCGAGCCAGACGACCTGGAACGCCGAGGGCTGCGTAGGTATGGTTCACACCAAGAACCTTACCGCTTGTATGAGAGGCAACCATTCTCTCACTCAGCATGCGGCAACTTCTACTACGCGTGAATATTATTCCTGCGCTTCCTGCTCTAAAAACTTTGCCGATCCGTGGGGCTTGGAAGAGATAACCGATCTTACCTCTACACAGCAGATGGCGATACTTGCCGCCAGCGGCACGGGCTCCGAAAGCGTTTTCTATCCCGTTAAGCTTAACGGATTTGAGAATAATCAGTGGTATAAGTTTACCTGTAAGGTTAAATGTTTCGGCGATAGTTATCCGGTAGTATCATCGCTTTATGCTAATTACGACGGTAAAAACCAGTGCGAAACCACCGTGTCAAGTTCTAACGACGGTGACTTTGCCTTCTGGGAGTCTTCATATGATCCTTCTACCGGAATACTTACGGGATATATGAAGGCGTGGATAAAGAATACTATCAACCAGGGCAGCCGTTATTCTTATGAGCGTATCAATCCGGTATCGGGCGCCAACTGCGCGATAGTTATCGGTAACGGCAGATATGTCGGCACCGGTTATGCTGATGATAGCCACACCACAGGTTTTGCCATAACTGAACCCACTCTTTATAAGGTTTCGGGGGCTACTACCGGCGGCTCTTCCGGTCTTGCAGATGCAAAAACAAAGTCCACCACCGGTGATAACCTTCTTAAACCCATGACCGATAAAACCATAGACTTTGACAGCGAGTACGTTGCCACCTGGACCAACGGCAACAACCCGCTCGCGGCTCCTGTAGGCAAATGGTATAAGACCGGCAGCAAAAAGAACTGGATTTCCGCCAGCAATATCCCCACCGGTTTCTATGAGGGTACCACAACACCCAAACTGCTTGAAATAAACGGCCTTAAGAGCAATTCGAACTCAAGATATTTCGTGCAGAAGCAGCTGTTCCTTGACAGTGAAAAGACCTATCAGTTTGATGTCGATTACCGTACCTTCGGCGGATACGCACCTTATATTATTACTTGTTATCACACCGGCAGCAGCTGGACCGATCTTTCAAGAACCAGTGTTACCGATACCGGCTCTCATATTTCTTTCCGGTTTACTACCCCTGAGGGACTGCGCAGTTCGGGCGACGGTAACTTCTTGTTAAAGCTCGGCTTGCCTTATGATGCTCAGAGATCCAGTGCGGCCTATTATACAAACGTTAAGGTAACGAGCGTATCGACCGGTAATAATTCTATGATTTACGGCGATTTCGTCTTCTCTGATAACGGCACGCTTACTTCGGATAACACCGGCACGATACTCCCCGGCTGGGAGAATACCGCCAATTTCGTGGCAGGCTATGATAAAATCGATATCCGCGCTTTGCCTGAGGATGATCTGTTCAGCGGCACCGCGCTTTCGGGCAAGAGCGATATAGCTTTGAAGGTTCCCGGCGGCAATTATACCGAGCTTCAATATAAAGTAAGACTTAAAGCGGATACCTATTATAAATTATCTTACGATTACAGAAATATTGAGGACGCTCCGAGTCTTACCATCAGAAACGGTGATAATATTACCGCAACCAAGATTTCTTCAACTTCAGGCGGTAAATACCGTATGACCTATCAGCTTTATAACTCCGGCGCGGATAACCCGAACACGAGAATTTGCTTCTCCTTCGGCGCAAACAGCAGCAGTAAAACGCTTTATATCAGCAATGTTCAGGTTTATGAGCTTACGGGTAATAACGGTTCCACGGTAGGCGCAAATATAATGGGTCATTTGAACCCGATTTTGAACGATAGTTCATACAGCGCGCTTTCAAGCGTGGGAAGCACTGTTGATCTCACCCTTAACCAGGATGACTCTACAAATATTTCGCGTGAACTGGCAAAGGGCTGGTTTATAGGCAACAGTAGCAACGCTTATACCAACGACGCTCAGCTTGTAAAAGTTCCGGTAGATTTCTTCAATTATTTAACTCCCGCTCAGCGCCTTGTAAATCTGCGTAAAGTGATTTTAGGGTTTATCGCACCCGACAGCATAAACCCCGATTATGACCCGAACAACGATACAACAAGAAGCGACGTTAAGGATATCGTTCATACTAAGCTGGCCGCGCTTTACAACGCGAAAGCAATCACCAACGCCACCGATTCCGCAAAAGCGGCTCTCCTTGATACTGTTATAATGGTGGATGACGATTCAAGCGGCCAGGGAACAAGCAGCAAAAAGATTTATGTATCCAACAGCGGTAGTGACAGCAACAACGGTCTTAGCGAATCCGCTCCTGTTGCAACTATCAGCAAGGCAAACAACCTGGCGTCCTCCGGCGATACCGTTCTTCTTAAGCGCGGAGACACCTGGCGTAATACCGACCTCACCGCCGATGCTTCCTTCACCCTTAAATCCGGCGTTCATTACACGGCGTACGGCACGGGTGCCAAGCCCGAGCTTTTGGGCTCAGCCAAAAACTACGGCGGTTCGTCTAACGCAAGCGGCTGGACCGAAACCTCTTCGGGCTCTCATGTATGGTATTATCAGTATATCTCATCAAGCAGTGCCACAACCAACGCAAACGCCGGTATGATTTACTTTATCGACAGTGACGGCACCGTTCATCCGGGTAAATCGATAGCAAGCCCTAACGAGAGCAACAATACTTACAGTTACACTGCCGGAGATCTTGACAGTGATCTTGAATACTTCGCACCCAACAAGAGCGGCGGCAACACCATAACAGCCGGATCCTACAGCACGCAGGGCAGAATATATGTATATTCAACCACCAATCCGGCAACACGCTTCCCGAGGATCGAGATCGCCCCGAGGCATACTATTGTTGAGGGTAACAACGGCACCGGTACTGCAGAAGCGAATGTTACGATGCTCAGCAATGTCGCCGTTAAGTATGGCGGATACCACGGTATCAAGAGTATCAGCGGCGGAAGCAACTTCTGGATAAGAAAATGCGAAATCGCCTATATCGGCGGCGGCGTTCAGTTCACAAGCGAAGGCTCTAACCGCATAGGCAACGGCGTTGAGTTCGGTAACGGCTTTAGTAACGGCAGAGTATGTGACTGCTTTGTTCACGATTGTTTTGATGCGGGCATTACATTCCAGTCCTACGGCACCGGCTCGGCTGTTTCGTTCTCGAATATCTATTTCAGCCGTAATGTAATTGAGAACTGCACATATAATGTTGAGTTCTTTATGAACAGAAACAGCAGCGATACGATGAATAATATCTATATTGAAGATAACATTCTCAGAGACGCGGGCTACGGCTGGGGTTGTTACGACCGCGCCGACGGCGGCTACAGAATCGCCAATATCGCGGCATCCAAGAACACTTATATCAACAACGTAAGCAACACCTATATAAGGAATAATATCTTCGATTGCACGAGAATGGCGCACGTTATGTGGAGCTGGGGCACCGACGGCGTTGCCAATCACGCGGGTCTTACCGCCACCGGCAACACATATATTCAAAGGAAAGGCGCCGCGGACTGGGCTGTTATGGCTTACGGACCTATCGCCGGCGGATATAAGTACGCGAGCGACAAGGCGTCCCTCGCCGCTGCGGTTGCAACCTTTGATACCGCACCGAACGCTGTAATCTGGCTCGGCGACCTCGGATAACAGATGTCAGACGGCAGATAGCAGACATCAGATAAAATAACGCCTGCGGCGTAGAAAGACACCGGCGAGGGAAACCTCGCCGGTGTTCTTATGCGCTGCCTTCCCCCCTTTGAGGGGAAAACATATAATATTCAGTCGAACAGCCCTGTATATCTGCCGTCTGATATCTTTCATTTGCCGTCCGTCTTCACGTTTCTGCCGCGCTTTATGCTTCCCTTTCCAAACTTGCCGCGGACGTCATATATGGAGTTCTCGATTTTTTCGATTTTCTCGTTCTTATTGCTTTCGCCGAAAAGATCCTCCTGCACCGCGACGGCGTCGCCTTTAAGATTAACGGCGCGAATACCCACCGAACGCAGGGGCAGGTCCCATTTGTAGGTTTTATCGAATAGCTCAATACCGCATTTTGCCAGAATCAGCGCTGAATTTGTAGGCATATCCATAACGCGCGCCGTCTCCTTTATTTTAAGGGCGGTATCGCGCGTATGTATCTGCACGCCGGTCGCGTAAAGACCGGTTTTCCGCATTTCGTCGGATACCTCCTCCGCGAGAGAAAGGAAAATCCGCCACACCTCGTCGCGCCCGGTTATATCATGGTCGGGCGTAGTGCTCCTGCCGATACTTTTTGGCTTGTAGTTTTCATCGGGCGGAGATACCGGCGAATCGTCAAGACCCAGGGCGTAGGTTTTGAGCAGAAGACCGTTTTTGCCGAAAAGGCGGGTGAGCATACCGTCCTCACAAAGGGTTATATCGCCTATGCTGAATATGCCGTTCGCGTTCAGCTTTTCGGCGGTATGTTTGCCGATGAACAGCAGGTCGCCGACCGGAAGCGGCCACACCTTCCGCTTAAAATTTTCGCGGCTGATTACGGTCACCGCGTCCGGCTTTTTCATATCCGAGCCGAGCTTTGCGAAAATTTTGTTGAAGCTCACGCCCACCGATATGGTTATGCCGAGTTCCTTTTTGACCGTTTTGCGTATTTTTTCCGCCATCTGCTCGCCGGTGCCGAAAAGCAGGGTGCTGCCGGTAACATCAAGCCAGCACTCGTCTATGCCGAACGGCTCGATAAGGTCGGTATATCTCGAATAAATCTCCCGCGCGGCGTGCGAATACTCACGATATTTCTTATAATCGGGCGGCAGGATAACAAGGTCCTTGCACTTTGCTTTTGCCTCCCACACCGCCTCCGCGGTTTTAACCCCGTATTTTTTGGCTATCTCGTTTTTGGCGAGCACTATGCCGTGCCGCGCCTCAACGCTGCCGCAGACCGCGACCGGCAAATCGTAAAGTGTGGGATTTGAAAGCAGCGAAACCGAAGCAAAAAAATTATTAAGGTCGCAGTGCAGTATGATTCTGTCAGACATAAGCTCACCTCCTCGAACAGATGTTCTTTATACATTATAAAAAAAATAAGCCGGTTTGTAAAGAGGCAATTTCAGATTTTTATGATTTTCAGCGCTTTAAGGTGTAATCTTTCGGTCTGGCGCTTGCTGTAACAGATATCGAGCGCGATTTCTTCAAGCGATTTGCCGCACATATATTTTAAGGCGAGTATTTCGGTAAGTATTCCGCCGTCGACTCCTGTTATCGCCTGCTCTATGCCGTCGCGCTCGGCGATACATTCTTTTATTTCACAGCCGTATCTGCGGCGGTTTTCGGGACACAGCTTCGCCATACTTTTAAGCCGGGATATCTTTGAAATAAGTACGCGGTATTTTTTAAGGCGGTCGCGGTTTTTCTCAACATCCATAGGCGCGCCTATGTTTTCTTTCAAGCTTCGGCAGAACAAGTGATACAAACTGGCCGTAGCTGTATTTCGTGCTGTGCTCCCTGTTATATGTATCGAGCATACGAAGAACCCGCGCTATCGGGTCTTCCTTGATTTTTCTTCTACGGCGCATTTCCTTTGTCCAAAGCTTCTTGCCGAGTCTGCGGCAGTTATCGGTGCAAAATCCGTCCTTTTCCTCACCGGTAAGGCGGCTTCCGCAATAGCGGCAATATTCCGGCGCGGATATTATAAGCTCGCCCGCGCATAAGGGGCAAAGAGCCAGGCGGCGTTTTTCACCGCCGCGTCTTCGCGTGCGGTAAATGGGGTCTTCGATAAACATTTTACAGTCCGTACAATAGTACATATTACTTGTTCCTCCTAAAACAGTATTGACAATTACGAAATTATGTAATATAATCTGAAATACAGGTTAATTATTACGGGATTTCGTAACCGCAGGACTATTATATTACGAAAATACGAAATTGTCAAGCATTTTTTACGAAATTTCGTAAACATTTTAAGGGGAGTGTTAAAATGCCTGCCGCTTATGAACGAATCGAAGAATTGTGCAAAGAAAGAAAAATAACAGTTACCCTGATGTGCAGACAGTGCGGTATTCCCCGTTCCTCTCTTTCCGATTATAAAACCGGCAGAGTGCAGAGTCTGTCCGCAAAGGCGCTCGCAAAGATAGCCGATTATTTCGGCGTAAGCGTGGATTACCTTTACGGCGGCGAATCGCCGGCGGTTGAGCGCGAGCTTAAAGTCGCCCTTTTCGGCGGCGACGGCGAGGTCACGGATGAGATGTGGAATGAGGTAAAGCGTTACGCGCAGTACGTCAAGGAGAAAGGACGCAAATGAAAACAACCGAACTTTACCGCATCGCCGAACGCGACGGCATAGACGTTGAACGTTTTTTTCTCGATAAGAACAAGTCTGTGTCGGTTTGCGTAAATTCGCGGCTTTTTGTGGGACTTGACAGGAAGCTTGCCGGCGCTGACGAGAAGGTGTGCCTCGCTCACGAGCTCGGACACTGCGAGACTATGAGCTTTTATAACGTCTATTCGCCGCTTGACGTTCGCGGCAAGCACGAGCGCAGGGCGAATATCTGGGCGATCAAAAAGCTCATACCCCGCCCGAAATTCCTATGGGCGCTTCACCACGGGTATGAGGACGTCTATTCGCTCGCGGAGTTTTTCGGCGTAACGCCGGAATTCATAAAAAAGACCGCCGAGTATTACGGCAAAACGGCGTAATGCGCGAAAACAAAAAACAATTATTACTTGAATTTACACGGTAATTATTTTATAATTACCGTGTAAAACTTTTTTAGAAGGGTGATTTTATGATTCGCCAGCAGGCGTTCTCGGAAAAAAGAAAAATGTTAAAGGGCGGGCTTCACTGCCACACAACCCGGTCGGACGGGCAGGATTCCCCCGAGGATACCATACGTTACTACAAAAAGAACGGTTATGATTTCCTCGCGCTTACCGATCACCGCCTCTATAATTACAAAAATTTTGCGCCCGAGACCGGCATTACCATAATGCCCGGCATGGAATTCAACAACCATCAGGTCGCGAACATTTCCGGCATACGCACCTTCCACACCGTTTGCCTCGGGTATTTGAAAGAAGACGGAAACGACTATAATCAGGACGAATACTATCCCTCGGTCAGAGCGGATACGCAAGAGGAGTATCAGCCGTACCTTGATGAAATCCACGCCAAGGGAAACCTGACGATATACTGCCACCCGCAGTGGAGCGCGACGTCGGTGGCGCACTTCGGGAAGCTCGAGGGCGATTTCGCAATGGAAATATTCAATTCCGGCTGTGCGCTTGAAAACGAGCAGGATACCGACGCGGCGTACTGGGACGAGCTTCTCGGTATGGGCAAAAAGATCTACGGCGTAGCTGTTGACGACGGACACGCGATGTGGCAGCACTGCGTCGGCTGGGTAATGGTAAACGCGGAAAACAACGTAAAGGATATACTGGACGCCCTTAAAGCCGGAAAATTTTATTCCTCCTGCGGACCTGAAATATACGATTTTTACGTTGACGGCGACCGCGCCGTAATAGACTGCTCGCCCGTGAAGAAAATACGGCTTCATTCCGACCGGCACCCGACTACGATAGTCCGCGACAAGGAAGGCAAGCTTACCCACGCGGAGTTTGATTTGACCAAAAATTTCGCGCCCTACGATTATGTGAGGATAAGCGTGGGCGATAAGGATAACAAGCTCGCCTGGACTAATCCGATTTTTCTTAAATAAAGCAAAAAACACGCGGCGCAGGTTACCTGCGCCGCGGTTTATTTCAAAAAAAAGTGGAAATTCAACGGTAAGTATGATATAATTGTTTGATAAAACGAACAAATCAGGGAGGCAATACAGATGATAGGTTTTATTTGCTTGTTTTTTCCGGCTGTTGTTTCCGTCGGTATGGTTGACGCCGTCACAAGAAGGGATTTCAGCTTAAAGCAGTTCATTTACAGGTTTTGCACGAATGCGCTGATTATAAATCTCGTCTGCTTTTTAATCAAAAAGTTCGTGCTCGGCGCAGGCAAGGAGTATCTTTTCGTTTCAGGCGACGCCGTGCCCGACGTTTCAATAATATACATAGGTATGGCTTTAGTCGCGGCGATAGTGCTCGGGCTCATCGAGTCGCTGCTCTGCAAAAAGGTGAGCGTTGATTTAGAGGTTAATAAAAATGAAAAGAAACAGGAACAAAGCGGAGAAGCAGAGCAGATTTAGCTTCTGGTCGATACCCGGCGCGCTTTTTATTTTTACAGGCACGCTCTGTCTCACCTCCGCGCTCTGGTATATTAACGTCTACGGCAACGTAGGCGCGGACGCGCTCGTCTACACCCTTTTTTCAGACGTGGGCAACGCGGCGCCGGAGCTTATTTACAACTACATATTCTGCGCCCTGCTTCCGGCGCTGGTCATAAGCGCGGGCGTTGTATCCTTCATGTTCGCAAATTACCGCAACAAGATAGTCGTTTCACTGGGCAAAAGCAAAAAACTGTCTTTATTCCCGTTCCCGAAGTGGCTTTCGTGTACGGTTTCCTTTGTTTTAAGCGGACTTATCGTGTTTTATTCCATGACGGTCGTCGGTCTTGATAAGTATATCAAAAATATGCTGTCCCCGCCTATTCCGTTTATTTATGATAATAACGTTCAACCGCAGAACGTAAAGATAACATTCCCCGAGAACAAGCAGAACCTTATAATGATATATCTTGAATCTATGGAAACGTCGTTTTTATCGGAGGAGTATGAAGGCGGCAGCGCATATAATCTTATTCCCGAGCTTTGCGAGCTCGCGGAAGAAAATATCAACTTTTCAAGCAACGAAACGGTAGGCGGCTTTAAGGCGCTGTACGGCGCCACGTGGACTGTTGCCGCCATGATGGCGATAAACTCGGGTCTTCCGCTTAAACAGCCTCCTCAATACCAGGTTGCGGGTGCCGACGCAAACGAATTCGGCGCCGATTCCTTTGCTCCCGGCGCCACAATGCTTCCCGATATACTGCATAAAAACGGATACTATCAGGCGTTTATGTGCGGCTCGGACGCAAGCTTCGGCAGCAGAAGGCAGCTTTTAACCCAGCACGGCGTAGATACGATATACGATTTAGAAACCGCCGTGGATGACGGCATAATACCGAAGGGGTACTTCGTCTGGTGGGGTATGGAAGACCTTTATCTTTTCCGGTACGCAAAACAGGAACTCACAAAAATGGCAAAACAGAGCCAACCGTTTGCCTTTTCACTTCTTACGGCGGATACTCACCACGTCGGCGGCTACCGTTGCAGATATTGCCGCAGCCGATATCCCGACCAGTATTCAAACGTCATCGCCTGTTCAAGCCGCCAGGTAAACAATTTCGTAAACTGGATAAAAAAGCAGGATTTTTACGAAAACACCACGATAGTCATAATGGGCGACCATCCTTCAATGGATAACGATTATATAAAGAACAACATTACCGAGGATTTTGACCGCAGGGTATACGACTGCTTTATAAACTCCCGGGTGACCGCGGGCAAGACGAAAAACAGAGAGTTTTCGTCGTTTGATATGTTCCCGACCGTACTTGCCGCTCTGGGATGTAAAATCGAAGGCGACCGTCTCGGTCTCGGCGTCAATCTGTTTTCAGACCTGCCTACGCTTTGCGAAGAGTATTCTTATGAAGAGCTCAACAGCAATCTTTCCGCAAAATCCGATTTTTACGATACGGTAATACTTCGCATGTCAGACTGATAATAAACCGGGGCGTTTATCTGATGCCCCGGTTTTTTTATTGAATCTGTTACAAAAAAGTCACTTTTATTGATAAAACCGTTTTGCGGTGATATACTTATTTCAGTTAGTCTTTAAGGGGGTGACGGAAAATGAAAAAGGTGAAGTTTGCCGTTTCTGTTCTGCTTTCGGCAATAATAGCCGCTATCGCCGCGGGCGGTATTATTTTCCGTCTCAATAAATTCCGGATAGAATTCAACCTGCCCTCGGGCGAGGTCGACACCGTGGAATGGGGCAGTGAATATACCGTGCCCGAGGTTGAAGCGTACCTTAAAGGCAGAATAAACTGTAAATCGGGCAGAAAAATCGCCGCGAAGGTCGAGGGCGATATAGATACCTCTCTGCTCGGCGAACAGATAATCAGGTGGTCCGCGTCAGCCGCGGGCGCCGACAGCAGCGGTGTTCGCATTGTAAGGGTAGTTGACACAAAGCCGCCGCAGATAACGCTTAACGAGTATAAAAAAGAATTTATATATGTGGGCGAAAAATATGAAGAGCCGGGCTTTACCGCCGCCGATGAGGTTGACGGCGACCTTACGGCGAGCGTGCAGGTGACCGCGGCGGATACATCTTCCGCGGGCGTAAAGGAAATCAAATACACCGTTGCCGATAAAAGCGGAAACACCGCCTCGGCTTCAAGGAAGATAACGGTTAAAGTAAAACCTCCCCCGCCTCCTCCGCCTCCCCCGCAGCTTAACCCCGCTGCGGCAAACGGAAAGGTTATTTACCTGACTTTTGACGACGGTCCGGGTCCCTACACGGCGCATCTGCTCGATATACTGGCGAAATACAACGTAAAGGCGACCTTCTTTGTCACCGGCAGGGCCGCAAACCGCAGCATGATAGGCCGCGCGGCGCGCGAGGGTCACACAGTGGGTATCCACTCCTTTTCGCATAACTACGCCCAGATATACGCAAGCGAGGAAGCCTTCTTTTACGACCTTAACACCATGAACGATATAATAAAGGAGCAGACCGGCTCCTATTCAAATATTCTGCGTTTCCCCGGCGGTTCTTCAAATACCGTAAGCGCGAAATACTGCAAGGGTATAATGACGCGTCTTGCCGCCGCCGTAACCGAAAAAGGTTTTGTTTACTTTGACTGGAACGTCGTAAGCGGCGACGCGGGCGGCGCGCGCACAAGCGGTCAGGTATATACCAACGTAACGCGCGGCATAGGCAACAAGCCGTACGCCATAGTGCTTCAGCACGATATCAAGAATTTCAGCGTCAACGCGGTTGAAAGCATAATAATATGGGGTAAAAACAACGGCTATACCTTCGCGCCGCTCACCGCTTCAAGCCCCGCCTATCACCAGCGGATAGGAAACTGAATTTTTTGAGTTTTTTGCGTAAAACTCTTGTATTGTCAGACAGTATATTGTACAATATACTGTCTGATATTTTATTCTTTACAGATTAAGGTGAAAATAATGAAAAGCATTAGCCGTAAAAATCCTGCCGGACAGCAGAATACAGTAATTCTACTCACGTTCTTAATATACGCTTCCGCGTATTTCGGGCGTTACAGCTTCAGCGCGAGTATAAACTCCTTTATCGACAGGTACGGTATCAGTAAATCCGAAACCGGACTTGTAATGACCTTTTTCTTCGTCGCTTACGGCGTCGGTCAGGTGGTAAACGGCTTTTTATGCAAGCATTATCCCAAGCGTTACATATTCCCGATAGCTCTTTTCGGCTCCGCGATTATAAACCTTATCATTTTCGCCGGAATAATTACCGGTTACATGGGCGAATACTTTTATCTCGTAAAATATATCTGGATGCTTAACGGTATTGTGCAGTCGCTTATCTGGACCTCGATAATATATACCCTCGGCGAAAATATAGATAAAAAGAATCTCTCCCGCGCCGGTCTTGTTATAGGTCTTACCGTTCCCGTAGGCACGTTTATCGCCTACTGTACGAGCTCGCTTACGGTGCACTTCGGGCATTTTGAGATTTCCTTTGTTCTGGCGGCGGTCATTATGAGCGCGGTAGGTATGCTGTGGTTTATAATGTTTGAGCCGTGCGAGCGTACCGATACAACATCCGAACCGGAAGCGGTGCCGGGCGCCGAGCCGCGCCGCAGGATACCCGCGTACGTCATCATAACCTTCGCCGGGCTTTCGATTTTCGCGATATCCAATAATTTTATCAAGGACGGACTTCAGACCTGGATACCCACGATTCTCAAGGATACTTATTCGTTTTCAAATTCCGCTTCGCTGGTGCTCGCGATGTCGGTCTATATCCTGGGCATTTGCGGTACGTTTATCGCAAAAAAGATTCATAAATACGTAGGCGATTTTATCATACTCTGCGTGATATTCTTTGCCGTTATGGCGGCAATAATCGGCGGCATCAGGGTTTTCCTCGACATTTCCGCCGTTCCGGTGACGGCGTGCTTCGGCGCGGTAATCATGGGCGGCTACGGGGTAAACAATATTGTCACGAGCATCGCCCCGCTTTTCCTGCGCGATTATATGAACCCCGGCATTTCCGCGGGTGTTCTTGACGGATTCTGTTATATCGGAAGCGCCGTTACAACCTATGCGCTCGGCGCTGTGGCTGACAGGTACGACTGGGGAACGGTCATAACGCTTCTGTTTGCGGTCGCGGCGGTATCCACCGCGGCGGCGGTGCTGTTAAAGCTCATAAAAGTGAAAAAGGTGGAAATATAGAGTGATTTATA
>JAEEGL014933450.1_pt1 | contig 14068 bp, 7 predicted proteins | sample 9134231 | NCBI WGS metagenome assembly JAEEGL01 (sample SAMN16246548, study PRJNA631951) | gut metagenome | biome: gut microbiome; feature: rumen; material: fiber-attached | host: Bos | place: Iran: Karaj | collected 2018-10
AATCCGACAAAATTTTTTTTCTTTTCTGACGAAAAAATAGGATAAATTACTTCTTTTTTGCTTGATTAGCAACACTTTCCATTTTCCTGCGAATTTCTTCTTCATCGCCAAGAAAATAGTGTTTCTGCAGTTCCATAGCGTCGTTAAATTCGAAAATATAGGGTACTGCAGTAGGTATGTTGAACTTGATTATTTCTTCGTTGGTCATTCCTCGCAGCTCCTTGACGATGCCTCGCAGGCTGTTGCCGTGCGCCACTACCATAACAGTGTCGTAGCACTCGAACGATTTGAGGATAACATCTTTGTAGTAAGGCATCAGTCGGGCAATAGTATCTTTGAGCGACTCGGTCAGCGGTATCTCGTCGTCACTCAATTCAGCATAGCGCGCATCCATTCGTGGACTACGCTCGTCGTGCATATCCAGAGCCGGTGGCTGAACATCGAAGCTGCGTCGCCACAGCAGCACCTGGTCGTCGCCATATTTCTTGGCGGTATCGGCCTTGTTGAGACCCTGGATGGCACCATAGCTCTTCTCGTTCAAACGCCAGCTTTTCTCGACTGGCAGCCAGTCCATATCCATAGCCTCAAGCACCTGGTTGAGGGTGCGTACGGCGCGTTTCAGATAAGAGGTGTAGCACATCTGGGGTTTGTAGCCTTCCTTCTTGAGCAACAGGCCGGCATCGAAAGCCTCTTTGCGGCCGAACTCGGTCAGGTCGACATCAGTCCAGCCGGTAAAAAGATTGAGTTTATTCCATTCACTTTCACCGTGACGGATAAGTATCAGTTGTTTCATTTCTTAAGTATTTTTTCGTCTTTTTTCAAGATAATGTGCTCGTTGAACTTGCCTTTATACGCAAGTATGCACATTAGGACACCGAGCAGTATGAACGGTATGCTGAGCCACTGGCCCATATCAAGCGTCATTCCCTTCTCAAAGTCCACTTGCTCCTCCTTTACGAACTCGACCAGCAGGCGTACACCGAACAGCGCTATAAGCCACCATCCAAACATCGCTCCCGGCCGCATTTTGCCTTCTTTCTTACGGTAGACAAGCAAACTGACTACAAAGATGAGAAAATAACTCAACGATTCGTATAGTTGGGTAGGATGCTTGGGTACTGTCTCGCCGCGTCTTTCGTAGACAAAACCCCACGGCAAGTCAGTGGCGACACCGTATATCTCGCTGTTGAAAAGGTTTCCCAGACGTATGAAGGCACCGCCAAGGGCAACGACAATGACAAGTCTGTCGACAATCCAAATGGGATTCATTCGATATTTGCGGAAATAGAGCCACAGTGCCAGCAGAATGCCAATGGCGGCACCGTGGCTGGCAAGGCCTTCGAAACCCGTGAAATGCCAACCGTTCGCATCGTGTCCAAACGGGAGTATGATTTCTATCCAGTGGCTGCTGGTCAGGTAGTATCCCGGTTCGTAGAACAAACAGTGTCCCAGACGTGCACCGACAAGCACTGCCAGAAACATATAAATGAGCAGCGACTCCAAGTATTTGGATTCAACCTTCTCGCGCTTGAACATACGCGCAATGATGTAGTAGCCCAGCAGGAATGCGAAAAGGAATCCAAGCGAATACCAACGCACCCCGAAACTGCCGAGGTGGAATATAACTGGGTCTACGTTCCAATGGATAACATTCAGCATTGCGGAAATGTATTATTTTGCGTAATTTACTGCGCGGGTTTCACGTATTACAGTCACCTTGATCTGACCCGGATAGGTCATCTCGCTCTGAATCTGGCGTGAGAGGTCATAGCTCAGCTTGTTGGCCTCAACGTCGTTAATCTTGTCGGCACCGACAATGACGCGCAGCTCTCGACCGGCCTGGATAGCATAGGTCTTGACAACACCGGGATATGTCATAGCCATCTCTTCCAGCTTGTTGAGACGGTTGATGTAGGCCTCGACAACCTCGCGACGGGCACCGGGACGGGCACCGCTGATGGCGTCGCACACCTGGATGATAGGCGACAGCAGGCTCGTCATCTCTGTCTCGTCGTGGTGGGCACCAATGGCGTTGCAAACGTCGGGATGTTCTTTGTATTTCTCTGCCAGTCTCATACCCAATATTGCGTGCGGCAGGTCGGGTTCATTCTCCGGAACCTTGCCGATATCGTGCAACAGACCTGCACGTTTGGCCAGTTTGGGATTCAGGCCCAGTTCCGAAGCCATCGTAGCGGCAAGGTTGGCCACCTCGCGGCTGTGCTGCAACAGGTTTTGACCATAGGACGAACGATATTTCATACGGCCCACCATACGCATCAACTCGTGGTTCATATTGTTGATACCTAAGTCAATGCAGGTACGTTTACCAACCTCTACTATCTCCTGCTCTATCTGTTTGCGTGTCTTGGCGACGACCTCTTCGATGCGTGCAGGGTGGATACGGCCGTCGGTGACAAGCTTGTGCAGCGACAGACGTGCAATCTCGCGTCGAATGGGGTCAAAGCTGGACAGGATGATGGCATCGGGCGAGTCGTCTATGATGACTTCAACGCCGGTCAGCGACTCAAGGGTGCGGATGTTGCGGCCTTCGCGGCCGATGATGCGACCTTTGACTTCTTCGTTTTCAAGGTTGAACACACTTACGGTATTCTCCACAGCGTGTTCGGTAGCGGTGCGCTGGATAGACTCAATGACAATTTTCTTTGCCTGTTCATTGGCAGTCATTTTGGCGTCCTCTACAATGTCCATTATCGTGTTGGCAGCTTCTGCCCTGGCGTCGTCGGTCATCATTTCAACCAGTTGCTGCTTGGCTTCTTCAGCAGTAAGACCGGCAATATGCTCCAGTTTCTCGACACTCTGTTTGTAGATTTTCTCTGTCTCGGCCTTGCGTTTGTTGAGCACTTCTATCTGGCTGTTCAGATTTTCACTTGCCGACTTCAGTTCACTGCTTTTCTTCTGCAAGTCCTCAACTTTCTGTGCCAAAGCCTGTTCACGCTGTTTGAGTTTCTGCTCTACAGCTTGCAGTTTGCTGTTGCGCTCGTTGGCCTGCTTGTCGAATTCGCTCTTCATCTGAAGGTATTTCTCCTTGGCTTGCAAGATTTTATCCTTCTTTATAACTTCGCCTTTTTCTTCAGCGTCTTTGAGGACCTGCTGGCTCTTGCCCAACAGTTTCTTCCTGAGGATGGTAGTCGTAGCGGCGATTCCAGCACCGGCACCCACCACCAATCCAATGATAATCATTAATGTTGTATGCATAATTGTTTAAAAAAGTTTTGTGGAACCCGCTGTCCTCGGTACGCATCCAGCAAAAAAAACCTGCATCGCTACCCTCCAAGAGTTATGGTAAACTCTGTAACTATAGGATTTGAGCGCCGGGTGTCTCAGCATCTGTGCCCCCCTTTCGGGAGAGCTAACCTACCCACCCCTGAGCAAACTCGGTTTGTAAATGGTGTTGAGTTTACAAACTGTTTTGGGTGGGATGCAGGTTGTTTTCCAATACAGAGTCTATCTCTGTAAGCTTTTCTATCAGTTCGTTGTCTTTATATTTCAGACTGTCCTGTGTCTTCAACAGTTCGGTGACCTGCGCCAGCGACACCATCGCCAGCAGGTCTTGATTGTCTCTGTGGCCATACTGCTTCTTGAACATTCTTGCCTGAGCATCAATAAGTGCAGCGGCATCGCGCAGATGAGTCTCTTCCCGCGGCGAGATTGTCAGCTTATAGCTGCGTTCCAAGATGTTTACAGTCACAGAAACATTATCCATAGGTTCAGTCCATTTTGGTCAATAACATCAAACTTTTATCAATATTCCGGATCAATTGATTGATCTTGAGCTTTATCTCTGCTGAATCGCCCTTTTCAACAAGCGTATTCCTTAATTTTAATATATCAGTTTCTTGTTTTAGTTCGTTTATTGTATATTCTTGGTTTTTAATCTTTTCGTTAAGTATTTCCTTATCTTCGGTCAGCTTGGCAATGTCAGCTTTGAGACGGTTGTTTTGTTCCACCAACTGTCTCACTTTGTATTCTATACCGCTCAGCGTTGTCTCAAAGTCGAACATTGTCTACTGATTGTTATTATTTTGCGGCTGCAAAGTTACAAACTTTTTCCAAAACTGGGAAAAGTTTTTAGCACAAATTTAATTGAACTGTCGTAAGACTTTGCAATTTAACTATTTAATATTAAGGGTATGACCCATACGATCCTGTTTGGTCTTCAAATACCTTTCGTTGTACTTGTTGGGTTCTATAACAATTGGCAGTGTCTCGACAATTTCGAGACCATAGCCTTCCAAACCGCTGCGTTTGACAGGATTGTTGGTGATGAGGCGCATTTTCTTGACACCAAGGTCGCGCAGAATCTGCGCACCGATGCCGTAGTCGCGTTCGTCGGCCTTGAATCCAAGCTGCAGATTGGCATCGACGGTGTCGAATCCCTGCTCCTGCAAATGGTAGGCTTTCAGCTTATTGACCAGACCGATGCCACGACCTTCCTGGCTCATATAGAGCACCAAGCCCTTGCCCTCGTTCTCTATCATCTCCATAGCGCGATGCAGTTGCTTGCCGCAGTCGCACTTGCACGACCCGAAAATGTCGCCGGTGGCGCAGCTGGAATGGACACGAACCATCAAAGGCTCGTCCTCGCTCCATTCGCCCTTCTTCAGCACCAGGTGCGTGGCACCGTTGTCGAGCTGAGTATAGGCTATCAGTTTGAAATTGCCCCATTCGGTGGGCAGAAACACCTCTTCTTCCTTGCGGATCATCGTCTCGTGAGCCACGCGATAGGAAATCAGATCCTTGATAGTAACAATCTTGAGATCGAACTTGCGAGCCACTTCCTGCAGCTGCGGCATACGTGCCATCGTGCCGTCGTCGTTGATGATTTCGATCAGCGCTGCACAAGGGTTCAGACCTGCCAAACGTGCCAGATCGACGGCGGCCTCGGTGTGGCCGGCGCGGACAAGCACACCGCCGTCGCGGGCGCGCAACGGGTTGACGTGACCGGGGCGGCCCAAGTCGTCAGCCTTGGTGTTCTGGTCTGCCAATGCCTTGATAGTCATAGCCCTGTCATACATACTCACGCCTGTTGTGCAGCCGTGACCGAGCAAATCGACAGTGACAGTGAATGGTGTGCCGAGCAACGACGTGTTGTCGTGCACCTGCATATCGAGGTTCAGCTCGTGGCAACGCTGTTCAGTGACTGGCGAACAAAGCACACCGCGACCGTTCTTCAGCATAAAGTTGACCTTCTCGGGGGTCACCTTTTCCGCTGCAATGATGAAATCACCTTCGTTCTCACGGTCTTCATCGTCGACGACAATCACAAATTTGCCTTCTCTAAAATCCTCTATTGCTTCCTCTATCGTGTTGAGTTTAAATTCCATATGTTAATTTAATTACAGATATATATATAATTTTGCACCGTGCAAAGATACAACAAAATACTTACAGAGCAAAAAAAACTGGATTTTGTCAAAAAAAACAAAGGCTGCGACGCGCAGCCTTTGCCTGTTTCTGTGGAGTAGATGGGACTCGAACCCACTACCTTTTGATTGCGAACCAAATGCTCTACCAGATGAGCTACTACCCCGAGTCTGCCAATCTTCAAATTACAAACACGTTACGATTGGCATTCAAAATCAAAAAGGTCTCGAATGAGACCTTCTGCTGTGGAGTATATCGGAATCGAACCGATTACCTTTTGACTGCCAGTCAAACGCTCTAGCCAAGTGAGCTAATACCCCGTTTTTGCGAGTGCAAAGATACAAACATTTTCGAAACCACCAAAAAAAAAAATTATCTCGCTGTCAATATGCAAGATACAAACGGCAAAAATCAATTACCGTATCTTTCCGGCAGCTTTTTTCACCACTTTTTGGCATCGAAAAACACATCAAAAAATACGTCACACATCCCAGTTGAAACCCGTGAAGGCATCGTTCTGCTGCTGTCCACCGTCCGAAGTGCCAGTGCTATCGTAATACGCCTGCTGGTCCGACAGTTCCTGCAGGTGTTTCAAGCGGCGCATACCGGCCTTCCACAGCTTGACGTCGAAATAGATGAAGACAATGAACAGCACACTCGTCAGCAGACCGCCGTCCTGGCCAACAGCCTCGGGAATCATCAGCAAGGCATCGAACGTGCCGTGCAGCAGCATCGGGTAAACAAATGCCTTGACAAGGTTCTGTCTGCGCTGGTCCGGCTGAAACTTGGCCAGGGCAAAATAATAGCCCATCACCACACCAAACAGGAAATGGCCAGGTACCGAAAGCACCGCACGCACACCGCCTGTCATCAATGCAGTCTCAAAGCCCGACTGCGAAAAGACATACATTATGTTCTCGACACCGGCGAAGCCCAGCGACACAAACGTGGCATAGACAATGCCGTCGAAATACTCGTTGAACTCCCTCGACTTCCACACCGCCCAGCTCAGCAGCAACAGCTTGCACAGCTCCTCGGTGCAGCCGGCAACGACAAAACCGTTGTAAAGACCTCTGAAAACACCTGGCAGATATAAACCGCCCATCATCACAAAGAGCGACGACAGAATCTTTTCAATGAAAATGGCAGGCACTACCGAAAGGCAGCCGAACAAAAACGCCTTCAAAAGCATACGCAAGGGCTCTTTCTCGAACTTGTCCTTGCGGTAGACGAAAAAAGCCAGCACAATCACAGGCAATATTGCCAGTGCCAAGAGGATAATATCTTCATTCATAATAGTTGCATAACGCATTCAAATGAAAAATATTATGACTTTGGGAGAAAAAAAACACAAATTAAGAGTGCGGGCACAGCGAGGGATGAAAGGGCGAAAGAACAGTGCGAAGGAACAGTGCGAGGGAACAGTGCGAGAGGACAGTGCGACACACCCCGGCCCTTTGGGCCACCCCTCTCCGAGAGGGGATGGACTACCGCATCGAATTGATAATCAAAAGAAAAGACAGAGTGTATCGCAACGTTAAGCCATTGCAGGAAAAGCAGTGTCGCATAATAGTGGCAATTTTTGAAAAAAAACAGGTCACAGAGATGACTTCCAAACTGTTGCATCATTTCAACCACCATAATGTTTCACAATGCATCTTTATGTGAAATAATGCTATTTTCGATATACATTCATAGGCATATGTACAGTATTTGTACAGTATATGTACAGTATATGTACGCTTCAGAAGCGTACAAATACTGTACATATACTGTACAAATACTGTACATATGCCAGGGGAAAACGGGGCAAAATACCGTTTTGACCGAGCTGCCACGCGCAGGGCTCCTCCACTCGCTCCACCGGAGCTTGTGACATATGCCAGGGAAAACGAGGGAAGACGGTTGTTTGACGGCGACTTACAAAACGCCTGAAAACGTTTTTGCATTGTTAAAAATTGTTGGAAAAATTTGTCAGTTCTGAAAAAATTAGTACCTTTGCACCTTGAATATTTCGCAATTTGTATCGTTTTTATTGACAATAATCTATTAATTAACTTTTTATATTAACCAATCTTATTTTGTTATGAAAAAATTACTAACAAGATTGTTGCTCATTGCGGCGCTATGCGTTCCGTGGGCAACACAGGCACAGGGCGACACGATTTCGACGTTCCCCTTCACCTGCGACTTTGAGGACGCCGACGACAATGCGCATTGGTCGTTCCAGAATGCCGCCAACGGTTGGCATATCGGTGCGGCGACCAACCACACCACCGGTGGCGACAGCGCGCTGTATGTCAGCGACAACGCTGCCGGTACCACCAACAACTACAGCGGCTCGGACTGTGTGTCGTATGCTTGGCTGACGCTAGAAATCGACGCTCCCGGCCAGTATGCTCTCCAGTTCGACTGGAAGTGCGCCGGCGAGAGTACCTATGACTTCCTGCGTGTTGCTGTGGCTCCGACCAGCACGACTCTGCCAACCGACTACAGCAGTTGGACTGCCACAGCGGTTCCCACGGGCTTTACTGCCATCGACGGCGGTAACAAGTTGAACCTTGCTGGCACTTCGTGGAACACCAAGACGGGTGTCATCACGTTTTCCGCTGCCGGTGTCTACCGTCTGCTCTTTGTGTGGCGTAACGACGGCTCGGTCTACAACCAGCCTCCTGCAGCCATCGACAACATTGTTCTCACTGAACTTACCTGCCCGCAGCCCACGGCTCTTGTTGCTTTGCCGCAGGCTGAACAGGTTGATCTCTCCTGGAACTACGGCGGCACAGAGTCGCAGTGGATGGTTACTATGAACGACAGCGTCCTCGACGACAATGTCACCGACACTTTCTACACTGCCTACGACCTTACCCCGCAGACTTCCTACACTTTCAAGGTCTACGCCATCTGTGGTGCCGGCGACACCAGCCTGCCCACCATTGCAGAGGTGAACACACCTTGTCTGCCCCTTGACAGCCTGCCCTATCTTCAGAATTTCGACGGCCTCACCACCAGCACCACTGCCGCCACCGGTGTGCAGGCACCCTGCTGGGATGCCATTATGACAGGTACTGCAACCTACCAGACCGGCAGCTATGTGCCGCAGGTGTATTATAGTTCCTCGTACGCTAACAGCGGCAGCTACAGCTACCGTCTCTATGGCGAGGGCTGCCATATGCTGCCTCCGATGCCCACATCGCTCGACAGTCTGCAGCTCTCGTTCTGGGACTATACCACCAGTACTAGCTATGGCCTTGAGGTCGGCGTGATGGAAGGAAGTACCTTTATCCCTGTCCAGGTCATCAACAGTCCGACATCGACTCACGTCCAGTATACTGTTTATTTCGGCAACTATACCGGCAACAGCCGTATCATTGCCTTCAGGAACAAATATACTACAAGTACCACTATTTACTACAGCTATCACTACATCGACGACATTGAGGTGCGCTATGTGCCCAACTGCCCGCTGATACAGACCCATAACGTTCAGGTTACCGCAGGCGCAGCCCACATAACCTGGGACTATGACCACAACTTCGGCAGCGCTCCTGACGGATATGATGTGAGTTATGGCTACGCCAGCGAGAGTCCAGCCAACTACACCAATGTAAGCACCACCGACCCCGAGATTACGCTCAATGGCCTTGCTTCCGACTCGTTGTACACGATGTTGGTAAGCACTGTATGCAACGGCAACTCCGATGAGGTCTATACCATCACCTTCCACACCGATGCTCTGCCTTGCATCCAGTGGGATGTCAATGCTTCCGGTCCTGTCGATACGGTTACTGTCGGTACCCCTGGCACCTCGACCACGGCTGTTATGCCTGTCAACAATGGCTACAACTATAGCTATACACAGCATCTGATTCTGCCTTCGCACCTTCAGACTACAGGCCCTCTGGCAATCACCGGCATCGGCTTTGACTATGCCTACAGCCAGCCGATGACCCACGCCACCAACTGCAAGATATATATGGGTCACACCACCCGTACCACTTTCACAGTTACTTCGCCGGCCGACTCCACGTTTGTGCCTTACGAAGACCTGACATTGGTGTATCAGGGTCCGCTCAACTGCACCACTTCGGGATACAACTATTTCAGCTTCAACCAGGGAACTTTCCAGTACAACGGTACCAGCACCCTTGTAGTGGCTGTAGTCAACAATAGCGGCTCATACGACGGTACGTCATATACCTTCCGCTATCACACGACCACTTCTACCGTTGGTGCTATGTCTCACCGTGTTTATAACAACACAACACCCTACGATTCAGCAGCTATGGATGCCGCCCGTGCCAACCAGTCGTACTGGCGCACCAATATGAAACTCGTGACCGGCGGCGGTGACTGTCTGGCCCTTGCCACCTGTGCGGCACCTGCCGTCAGCGTTAGCGAGGATACTGCTGGCAACATCGTGCTGTCGTGGATTCCTGGCTATCAGGAGACCTCGTGGGATGTCGAATACCGCGTTGCAGGCGATCCGACGTGGACTACCGCCTCCTCCGGCACCACTGTAACCGAAGAGACCATCCTGATCAGCGACTTGCTGGCCAACACGGAGTATCAGTTCCGCGTTACGGCATTATGTAGCGATACAAATATTGCTACCACATTAAATTACACCACTCCCTGCAGTATGATTGACTCGGTGCCCTTCACCGAGGACTTCGAGAGCTACGGCACTGGCACCACCGCCTTCCCCACTTGCTGGTACAAACTGGGCAGCACGGCCGACCGCCCCTACATCAATAGTAGCACTACTTACGGCCATAATAACACCTACGGCCTCTACTTCTACGCTGCTTCCGGTGGCTATTGCTACGCCATTATGCCCCGCGTGAATACCACCGTACTGAACCTTAACACCTTGCAGGTTAGCTTCTGGGCACGTCAGTACAGCACCAGCTACAACTGCGACTTTGAAGTAGGCGTGATGACCGACCCGACGAATGCTTCCACATTCACGGCTATAGGTTCGGTGCATCCTGTGGGAACCACCTACGAGAGCTTCGAAATGCCTCTGTCGAGCTATACAGGCACGGGCTCCTATATCGCTTTCCGTGCCATCCAGCATCCCGGCACCTCGACAGCCATCTATATGATGCTCGACGACGTGACATTAGAGAACGTTCCTGCCTGTCCGCGTGTCATTGGTGTACAGGCCGACAACATCACCCAGAACGATGCCACCATTCACTGGACTGCCTCTACCGCCAACGAATATGAGGTGCAGTACGGTCCCGCAGGCTTCACTCTCGGCACTGGTGCCATTGAAATCGGTATCACTGACGACAGTGTAGCACTTACAGGTCTTATGACAAACACAGCCTATGATGTCTATGTGCGCGGTATTTGCACCGACGACACTTCCAACTGGTCGTTTGTCTACACCTTCCGCACTGCCTGCGGTATGATTGATTCGGTACCCTTCACCGAGAACTTCGATACCTACGGCGCCGGCACCACCGTCTTCCCCAGCTGCTGGTACAAACTGGGCAGCACGGCCGACCGTCCCTACATCAATACCAGTACTTCCTACGGCCATAACAACACCTATGGTCTCTATTTCTACGCTGCCTCCGGTGGCTATTGCTATGCCGTTATGCCCCCCGTGGATACCACCGCGCTGCCTCTTTCCACCTTGCAGGTCAGCTTCTGGGCACGGCAGTACAGCACCAGCTACAACTGCGACTTTATTGTCGGCGTGATGACCGACCCGACGAATGCTTCCACCTTCACGGCTATAGATACGGTGCATCCTGCGGGAATCACCTACGAGGAATTCAGCGTGCCTCTGGCAAGCTATACAGGCACTGGCAACCAAGTCGCCTTCAGTGCCATCGTGCATCCCGGCTACACCTCGTCGACATACACCTATTTGATGCTCGACGACGTGACCCTCGAGCTTGTCCCGCCCTGTCCGCGTGTTGAAGACCTGATGGCTACGAGCACCCTGCTCGACAGCATCACCATCATCTGGACCGACACCAGCAGCACCACCACCTGGATGATAGAGTACGACAGTGTCGACTTTACTCCCGGTACCGGCCACGTCACTCCCATCACTGTCACCGACACGGTGTACAATCTGAGCGGTCTTGACTCGGGTACGGTATACCATATATATGTATATCCCGACTGCAACGGTGTCATCGCCGAGCGTCACATCTCTGTTGCCACCCTCGCCGCATCGCCGGCCACTGTACCTTACAGCTGCGACTTTGAGGCTGCAGGCTTAAACGGTTGGGATTTACTCAATGGAACTCAGAACAACTACTGGATTATCGGCAGTGCCGTCAACCACGGCGGCAGCAAGTCGATGTACATCACCGATGACGGCACATCCAACAACTATAGTGGCGCTGCATCCTATGTCTTTGCTACCCGCACCTTCAACCTTGCAGCCGGCAACTATGTCTGCTCGTATGATTGGAAGTGCAACGGTGAGAGTTCGTTCGACTTCTTCCGCGCAGCCCTCGTGCCTGCAGCCACAGTGCTGACACCTGGCGAATACAGCGGCTTTGACAATGGTGTTGCTCCTTCCGGCGCAATGCCTTCCGGCGGTATCGCCCTCGACGGTGGCGGACGTCTGAACCTGCAGACTAACTGGCAGACTCAGGTCGAAGAGTTCAACATCGCCACGGCTGGCACTTACAAGATAGTCTTTATGTGGCGCAACGACGGCTCGGTCTACAACGTGCCTCCTGTTGCCATCGACAATGTCCAGCTTTTGATGAATACCTGTCCGATGCCGGAGAATATAACGCTCAACAATCTGACTCAAACCAGTGTAGATGTTTCGTGGGAAGAACTTGGCAGTGCAACATTGTGGGAGTATCAACTGGACAACAATACCACTGTCATTGTGAACGACACATTCTGCAACCTTACAGGTCTTACCGCCAACACGCCCTACACTTTCCGCGTTCGTTCCATCTGCGGAGTCGGCGATACCGGTATGTGGGCATCGTACAACTTCCGCACACCTTGTGGCAATATAACTCTGCCATATACTCAAGATTTCGAAAATGAGACTACAAGTTCCAGCACTACGGGTAGTGCTTTTGCCAACTGCTGGACACGTTTGAACAACGGTACCAGCTATGGCGGATATCCTTATGTGGGAGGTAGCACCTACAACCACACCACCGGCGGCCAGAGAGGTCTATACTGGTACAATAGCATCACTACAGGTACCTACGGAGACTACCAGTGCGTAGTACTGCCTCCTGTCGATCCGAGTGTTGGCGTGGACTCTCTGCAGCTCTCCTTCTGGGCTAAAGCTTCCTCGGCTTCCTATACACCGGTGTTCCAGATCGGAGTTATGACCGATCCAAACAATATTGCCACCTTCGTAGGTGTTGATACTGTAACAATCAACTCAGGAACCACCTGGATGCAAGTAGAGGTACCGCTAGTGAGTTATGCCGGCACAGGCCAGTATGTGGCTGTTAAGGCCGACCGTCCTGCCAGTTCGTGGTATGCATATGTCGACGACTTCTTCCTCGACTATGTTCCTACCTGCTTGACTCCGCACAACCTGCACGCTACAGCTTCGACTACATCGTCCATCACTATTGACTGGACCGACCTGAGCACAGCTTCGCAGTGGGAAGTTGAGTATACCGGAAACGGTGCCACAAATACCACTCTGGCTTCGGCACACCCATATACTCTCAGCAACCTACCGGCATCCACAGCCTACTCTATCCGTGTACGCGCCATCTGCGGCATAGGCGACACAAGCTATTGGACAATGGCCGAGAATGCAGCTACCGATTGTGGTCTTGTTACACTGCCCTACACTGAGGACTTTGAAAACTACACAGGCACCACCTACAGCACTGACGGTGTTCTGCCAGTTTGCTGGGATGGCTACAGCAACGGATCCACACCAGCCTACTTCCCGCATATCACTGGCAGCGGCAGCTACTGGTATCCCCACGGCGGCACCAACGCTCTGACAATGACTTCGGGTAGCGCCACCTATGGCGACACCAAGATTGTTGTCCTGCCGCTGTTCAACCAGCCGATGAATACACTTTCGATGACATTCTGGTACAAGATGGAAAATGCCTCCAACGGCAGCACCTTGTATGTCGGTTATGTTACCAGCCCGGGCTATGACACAAGCTTTGTGCCTCTCAAGACCATCACCAGCACAACAACCCTGACTCGCGACTCGATAAGCTTTGACACCGTACCCGCTACGGCAACCAATATTGCCTTCAAGTGGTACTACAACACCAGCTTCTACTCGGTTGGTATCGACGACATCGAGGTTACCTCGAGTGGTGCTTACTGCAACACGCCGACGTTACTGCCTGTCAGTGGCCTGAGCTACAACACCGCTACAGTCAACTGGAACAGCAATGCTACCGACTTCGAGGTTGCCGTCAAGGCTGCCAACGAGGCCACCTGGCCCGCCGAGACTGCTGTAAGCAACGCTACCAACTATGCTGTCAGCAACCTGCTGCCTGCAACCGCTTATCAGTATCGCGTCCGCGCCATCTGCGACGCCACGGAAGGTCTGATTTCCGACTGGGCTGTTGGCAACTTCATCACCGACAGTCTGCCTTGCTTCGACCCGAGCGGCCTCGAGGCTACTGCCACCACATTCACCACTGCTACTCTCGACTGGGAAGCCAACGGCATTGAGAACCAGTGGAGCATCCAC
>JAEEGL015583064.1_pt1 | contig 14068 bp, 9 predicted proteins | sample 9134231 | NCBI WGS metagenome assembly JAEEGL01 (sample SAMN16246548, study PRJNA631951) | gut metagenome | biome: gut microbiome; feature: rumen; material: fiber-attached | host: Bos | place: Iran: Karaj | collected 2018-10
ATTTTTTGATTTACAAAAGAATTTAAATGCATCTATTCCATTATAGAAATTCTCTTGCAAAAAGTGTTTAACATCAATATGCATTTTTTTATAAAAATCAAATATTTGTAATTTATTTTCTAAATCCATTAAAGTTAAATAATTTTTTTTATGACTATCTAAAGATGTAAAAAGTGATAATAATTCATCTTTTGTTAAATTAAATCCATTATTAAATAAATCATAATTCTTTTGATGAAATTTAACTAAATCTGAAAATTTAAATTTATCATGCTCTTCTGAATATTCATCAAAGAAATCTTTAATATTATCATATTTTTCACTAATAAACATTCCAAATCTTTCAATTATATCACTTGTCCATTCTTTATTTTTTTTCAAATCTGATAAATTTTGATTTGCTGTTACTTTAAATATATCTTTTAAATTTAAATTATCATTATCATTGTTACCATTTTTATTTGCTTGATTAATAAATTCTCTTATATCTCTTAATCCAATTTGTTTATTTTTTGATAAAGAAATTGACATCATAACTCTTTCAATTTTGGAATCATTATATTCAAATTGTGATATTTGTAAATTTTCACTAACAAATTTTTTCAAATCATTTATTCCAATTAAACCATCACCATCTTTATCAATTATTTCAAATATTTCATTATCAGATAAATATTTATTTTTAATAATAAATTTATTCATTTCTTCTAAAATAACATTTTCAATTTTATTATTATTTTGAACAATAGTACTAGTTGTATCATAGTCTTTAAATCTAAAAAGAAAAGTTTCTAAATCAACCATACCATTATGATAAAAATCTAAATAATTAAAAAATTGATCTTTTAAAGCAGGAGATAAAGGTAAAATTTCATCAATACAAGTATTAAAATCAATATTTGAAATAAATCCATCATTATTAACATCAAATTTATGAAATAAACCAGTTTCAGTAATATTTTTCATTTTCATAATTACTTTAATTTTCTTAACAATAGCTTTAAATTTATTATCAGTCATACTTTCTTTAGAAAATAAATTAATATTTGGCATATTTGCATCATTAGTATGTTTAAAGAATGAAGTTTTTGTAAATCTCATTAAAATACTTCTTAAATCATCATATGAAATTACACCATCTGCATCAACATCTAATTTACATATTACTTGTCTTGATATTTCTATTTCATGTTCTAAATTATTAATAAAACTCTTCATTTGATCTATAAATAAAGGTTTTGGTTTAATTAAATTTGAAGTTCTTGTTGAATTACCATTTGTTTGAATATAAACCATTAATTTTTCAACTTTATTTTCACAATTTTTTTCTAATAAATTACTTAGAATTTGACATAATTTAATAAATGGATCATTTAATTTTTCTTTATTGTAATAATATATTAAATTTAATAATTCAGGATAAATAACATATCCATTTACATCAAACATATTTGAAACTCTTAAAAATCTCATATGATCTTCATCAGAAATTTCTGGGAATAAACTTTGCATTGCTGAAACATATTCTATTTTCTTTAATGTACCCATTGAATATTGATCAAATTTTTCTAATTGATTTTTTAATCCTTCATATGATATTTTACTTTTAATTGTATTTATATATTGTTCACTTAAACTCTTATATGATGATGGTGGTTTTACATAATTAATTTCATCTAATAAACGTTGAGAATATACAAATTTACCATTTGGTTCATTTGTACATAATGAATCAAACATTTTTTGAATAAATTCAATTGAAAATGTATAATCAAGTAATTTCATTTTAGTTTTAAATGTATTAAAATCATATTTTTCATTTTTAAGAATATTTATTTTCAATCTATGTGCAATATCTTCAATATCTAATTTATATTTTCTTATAACATCTTGAATAATTATTAAAGGTTGATTAACGAAATTTAATCTTGAAATAAATTCATTTCTATCAATTACATTATCTTTTTTAATATCAATATAATCAAAAATTTTATCAAGTTCTTCAGCTGAATATTTTAATCCTTCTCTTTGCATATATTTAATAAAATTCATTCTTGAAATTACAACATCTTGAGTACTTACATTATATTGAATTAAATGAGAGAAATATTCATCAATTTTTAAAAATGATTTACTAATAATATTATTAATTTCTCTCATTGCATTTTTGAAAAATGTTTCATCATATTGAGGTTTTAATTGAGGATTATCAAAATATTTTATATAATCATTCATATTAAATTCTCTATCAGTTTTAACTAAATAATGATAAACATTTATTAATAATTCACCTTCATAATTTGATTTTTCTTTAATTAAATTAACAAATCCAGTTAAATCAATTGAATTTTTTGGATTTTTTTCATTATTAAAAAAGAAATTAGAACCACCATTCATATAAATAATATCTTTTAATTTATCCATAATTTCATGTAATTCTTCTGGAGTAACTTGAGATGTTAATATTTTACATGAATTTAAATGAATTTCAAATTCATTTAAAGAAAATGCTTCTACATTTGGAATATTTAAAAAATTTAATAAATTTATTATTTGTTCATCTGGATAATTTACATCATATTTTCTTAAAAGATTTAAAAATTCTCTATATGATATTTTTTGATCTAATGCAATAAAATATTTTCTTTTTAATTCTGGTAATAATGCAGTTATTGTTATTAATTTTTTTCTATTATCTTCTGTTTCTTTTCTTCTATTTGCAAATTCATTTTTAATCTGATTTATATTTTTTTCTTCTTCTAATTTACTTGTATTATTAGGATTTCTATATGATAAATTTTGACTTCTTGCAACATCATCACTTGTTCCTCTTAAATGAAAACCTTTTTTAAGTGAATTATGAGTTGTTCTTTTTCCTCTTGCTGTATTAAAACTTTTCATAAAATTATTTCTTCCTTGATTATAACCATTATTATTATTATTATAATATCTTAAATTTCCAGATTTCATATTAAATTGAGTTTTATTATTATTATTAAAGAAATTTTCTCTTCTAAAACTTTCATAATTTCCAGAAGGCATTTGACTTTTAGAAAGATCATTTTTTCCATTTGCTTTTATAATTATCATTCTACAATCTTTAAGTAATTGTGCCATAAATTTCATATAATCAATATTATCTAATTTATTATAATAATCAATAATAGTATTTGCAACATTTTGATCAATTTTATTATTTATATTACTTACCATTAATGCATTCATACATTCTTCTTTTGAAATTGTTCCTGTATTATTTCTATCAAAATTTCTTAAATTTGAAATAATTATACCTTTAAAATATTCAAAAGATTTAACTACATCTAAATCAAGATAACTCAAAGGATTTCCAACTGTAACTTTATTAAATTTAATACTTTTTTGATTAGCATCATTTAAAAATTTAAATTGGCAATTTTTATTATTTTGATAATTATTATAAATATTTTTAACTTCATGTTGAGGAAAATTTCTAGCATTAATATCATAATAATTTTGTAAATAATCATCAGCACTTTTTTCTAAAATAGTATTAAGAGATTCTTTTGGTCTTAAATCTTCAACATTTTGATAAGGATTAATTAAATCTTTTGCCATAACATTTTGTGCATGATCCATATCCATTTTTAATTGAATATTCTTTTTAGTTAAAGTCAATTTTTCATTTTGATATTTTGAGCCATTAATAATATTATCATCAAATCTAACACAAATAATATTTCCTCTTGTTAATAAAGTCCCAACACCAGGAAAATTTTTACTAATAAATGTATTTTGTCTTATAGATTCACCTATATATTGAATTAAATTTTTAATTAAATTTTGAACTTCATCTTTAGATAATGAAACACTATAAGCAATTTCAGCATAATTTAATTTAACAATACTAATATCTTTACTTTGTTTTTGATTAAAGCAAATTATTCCTTTTTGACGAGTAAATTCACCTGGAACTAAATTACCATTAAATTCATTTGATACTATAAAAATTGGAGTTTTACTTTTTTTATCTCTTATAAATTGATTTGTTGTTCCTTCTAAATTAACATAATAATTATTAAATGTAAATGTTCCAAATCCTTTTATGAATGTTCCTTTTCCTTGATAGTAATTTTGTGCTATATTTGTTGATAATGCTTTCCAACATCGATCTATTGTGTCTTGATTGTAATTACTTATTATTACTTCTCTGTCTATATTTATACCTGAGTTTGCTGAATTTATTGCTTTTGTGTTGATACTGTTTACTAGTGATGCATCTTTTATTATTGGATTGTTTGTATACATTTTTATTTTATTTTTTATTTTTTGATAGTTATATTAAATAATAATAATTTTTTTATTTTATTTTATTTATTATAGAAATGTATTATCTTGAGTTTTCTTTTTAATTATATTTTTGAATTATAATTTATTCTTTTTATTTATTATTTTGGCTCTGTTAATGCATAATTATTTTTCATTATTGGTATACAATTACTAAAATATGAAGATAGGTTTTTTGGATTTAAATTTGATTTTAATTTATTATTTTTTCCAACAAATGCTCTTTTCAAATAATTATCATTTAAGAAATTCTGTGTTTGATTAAATTTATTATTAATAATATTTAGATTTGTTTTAAAAATTCCTTCACCCACATTACTAGTTGCATTAAAATTTATATTTACAATAGGTAATAAATATTTCATTATTAAAACTAATAAACTATATTTTTCTTCTTTTGAAAAAATTGTAAAATCACATTTTTTAATTGAATCAATATGAATATAAAAATTTTGATTTTTTTTAATTTCCTCATCTTCAAAAAATAAATTTAAACAATCCTCAAAAAAATTAAATAATCCACTATATTTATTTTCATAATTAAATATTTTAAATTCATATTTAGAAATTTTATTTTTTAATTTTTCAATTTCTTCATTTTTACTTTGAATAGTTTTTTCAAGATTAAGAATTTTTCTTTCTTGACCAGAAATAAAAATAGAATTTGAATCATTATATCCATTTAAAAGTGATAAAGAATTATTTGTATTACCTAAACTTAATATTCTATTACTTATTGGACTTTTTGAATTTTTAATAAAAAGTCCTGTTGAATTATCATAAACTGAATTACTTTTATTATTATCATTTTCAACACTTACACATAAATTATTCTTTTTTATTTTACCAACTAATTTTTTTTCAACTCCATGATGTATTTTTAATTCATTTTCCAACGCTAAAATTCTTTCTTTTAATATTTTATTATTTTTCTCTAATTCTGCAATTTTTTGTGATTGATATTCAATTTGAACTAATAATTCATTATTTTGTAATAAAGTTAATTTATTACTGACATCCATATATTGAATATTTAATTTAGTTACATTTTTTTGTGTTTCTTGTAAATTTTCTATCATTCTTTTTTTTATTTTAGAATATTTGAGTTGATTATTTACTTCTTGTGTACGAAATTTATTTTCATGTTCTTGTTTTAATTTTTCATTCTTGTCTTTCAATGATTTAATTTCTTCTTTATTAACTTCATTTTCTAAATTTAATTGATTAACCAATTCAATTCTTTGATTGAAAATTTCTCTATTTGTTCTATTGTATATTTCATCTTTTTCTCTTTGGAATTTTAAATTTTCAATTTCATTTTCTAATTTTTTTTGAGCTTTATAATGATTTTCAATTGTATTTAAATTATCTTCTTTTAATTTTGCTATTCTTTTTTCTGCATTTGCTAATTGTATTTCAGCATAACTACATGCTGCATTTCTTACTTTTAATTCAGCATTTTGTTTTGATAAATTATTTACTTCAGTTAATAATTTTATAATATTTTCTCTAAGTTGTTTAATTGTTCCATTATCAAGTATTTTTTGATATTCATATGGAATTGTGTTTTTATTATCTACTTTAGGTAATTCTTGTTCTTTTTTTGCAACAGACATTTAATTATTTTTTTATTTTATTTAATTGTATTATTTTCAATTTTTCAATAAATAATAAAAATTTAAGATATTGTTAATTAAATTATTATAAATAGAATAAAAAAAAAGATAAATCAAAATTAAAATTTACTTTTCAAATTTTCATAACAAATAAATAAAATCAAAAATTAATAAAATATTTAATTCTATATTTATAAAAAATGTATAAGAAACCTAATAATAAATAAATATCTAATATATTATTAATTAAATAAAAAATTATTGGATAAGAATTCATATATATTTATTATAGATTTTTTACATTTAAGTTTTATTTTAATAGTTTTTTTTTTTCAAAAAATATTGATTTTATCTTTTAATAAACTTGATGATGAAATAAAAACTCTTATTGATTTTATTAAGATATTCTCATATTATATTATTAGTAAAACATTATTTATTATTTTGAATAATTTTAAAAAACATAAAAAAATTAAAATTACTTTTTGATAATTTATTCTTTATAATAAATAAATAAAATAATAAATATAAAATGATTATTTTCTGAAAAATTTTTTTAAAAATGTTTTAAAACATTATATTTGAATATGAAAAATTCTTTTAAAAAAATGAAAATAAATATATTAAAATCAAGAATTATATAAATTTGATTTTAGTTAAGTATATTAGTGTATCTTTATAACAAATGTAAATAAATATTATGTAATATATAAGGATAATTTAAAAAAATAAATTTATTTAATTATAATCATATTTAAAATTTTAAAAGAATTATATTAAATTTGATATATAATATAATTTTATTATATATTAAATGAAGAATTTTTATTTTTTATTATTTTCTTTTTCTTCTAATTGTTTTTTTATTTCATTTCGAGATTTAAGTAATAAACTATCAATTCCTATTTCTCGACGATCAATTTGTTCTTTCAATTTTTTTCTATCTTTTATTATTTCTGAAAAAACTTCTGGTTGTTGATTTAATTCTTTTTCCCTTTTTTCTTTATCATCTCTTATTTTTTTTTCTCGAAATTCTTTTAATTGTTTTTCTTTTTCACTTTCTTCTTTTTTATCTATATCTTTTACATATTTCATTTCTTGAACTGTTTTTTTTTTCTCCATTCTTTTACATTTGAAGTATTCTTTCATTTTTAACTTTTCTTTTTCTTTATCAATTTCTTGTTCAATTTTTTGGTTACAAATTTTTTCTTGTTCATTCATTTTTTTTTTCTTAACATCAAATTCATTATTAAGTTTATTATTTTTTTTTACTAATAAATTATATGTAAAAGTAGATAATTGAATATTTCTTTTAATCATCAAATTTTTAAAAAAAATATAATTTGTAAAAGAAATTAAAATACCAAAATATTTTTTATCTTTTGGATTTTCTAAACCTTTTCTAGTAACATTAATAAACATTTCTTCTGATATATTTAGTTCTTTTATTATCTTTTCTAAATAATTCTCAATTAATAAAATGAATTGGTTAAATATTTCTCCTTGTTTAATTGTATTTTCTTCTATTTCTGGTAAAAATAAATAACAATTTTGATCTATAAATTCTTCTATTTTATTTCTAAATTCCTTTGATATTAATATTTTATAAATTTCATTATAAGCTTGATTTATGTCATTTGAATTCATTTTTCTATAATATATTTTATAAATACTTAAATACTTAATTCTTTGAAAAAAGGGAAAAATTCATTAAATTTTTTAAATCATATAAAAATAAACTATAAAATATTAAAAAAAATTATAAAAAATTAAAAATTAAAATAATAAAATTAAACAACTTTTGAAAAAACAAAAAATCTTCTATTTTAAAAAATTGTTAATTTATTTTAATAATCTATTCTTAAATTATTCTATATATATTTCATCTTTTCTTTGAAATTTTTAATTTCAATTTATTAATTTTTTTAATTTTATAACAGTTTAAATTATATTTAAATTATCATCTTTTAATTATTCTATTCTTTTTTCTACATTTATGATATACAAAATAATTAAAAAAAAAAATACCTATAAAATAAAAAAAAAAATAAAATATTTAACAAAATGATAAAACAATAAATAAAACCAATAAACTAAAATAACAAAATAATATAAAAAAAAATATTTAAAAACTAATATATCCCAATTACAAATAAAGCAAATACCTTCTTTGTGGAATAGTTTCACTATAATTAATTTCTTCCCTTCTTCCATCTTTAAAAATCCCACTATCCATTCTACTAGTTCTAGCATTATAATAAATACCTTGTCCAGTGATTTCATCATTACTAAAATTTCCAAAATACTGATGACCACTAGGCCAAGTATACAACCCAAACTTTAACTTAGAATCCTTCCATTCACCTTCAAAAACTTGTTGACTTTCCCCCCATTTCATAATACCATAATCGCCTCTAATACAAGATTTAAATTCTCCTTGATATAATCTCCCATCAGTATAATCCATAGTACCAATTCCAGTAATAACGCCTTTCTGCATTTCCCCTTTATAAACATCACCATTATTACATTTTAATATTCCAATACCATTAAAAGTTCCTTCTAAAAATTCACCTTCATATGTTTGACCATCAGGCCATTTAATTTGACAATAACCTTCAAGTTTATCTTTCTTCCATTCACCTGAATAAATTCTTCCTGTTTGTGTTGTTAATGTACCATAACCTTCGTTTAATCCGTCTTTAAATTCTCCTATATATGTGTTACCTGATATATTTACATTTTTACCGAAACCATCTTTGAAAAAATCATTTTTGAAATAGCCATAATAACGACTTCCTCCTAAAAGAAAGAGGAAACCTCTACCGTAAGCTAAACCATTTTTTTTGTTTATTTCACCATAGTAGATACTACGATTTGTTTTGAATACTTCTTTTATTTCTACTTCTATTTTACCATTTTCATAAGGAGGGATTTTTAATAACATTTCTTCCATTTCTTTTTTGTGGTTTAAAAGTTTTTTATATAAGTTATTTATAAAATAATTTCCACATATTATTACATGATTTTTTAAATATGATGTAAAACGTTCTTTGTCTATATTTTCGAAATCGAGTTTATATTTTGTTTTATTAAAGTCTGAATTTTGTCGAAGATTATTAATTATTGTTGGGATTGTGTTTGGGAATTTTTCATATGTATTTATTATAATTTTTATTAATGATAATAATATTGAATTTTTATATATACAATATGATGCTAAAGAATGCATATCTAGTTTTTCATTTTTAGTTTTCATATTTCTTATTAATAATTCTTCTAATTGTGGTAAATAATTTAATACTGAGTCTTCAATTTCTTCATAATTTTTTTTTATTTCATTTAATTCATTTTCATTCATTAAAATATCTTTTGTATATATTACTGAATGTTTTAAATGGGATTTTATACAAACTTTACATAAATTTTCCACACATTTACTACAATAAGCAATTAAAGATTGTGTTAAATGTTTAGTACAAATATGAAAAGTAATATTATGATTAATATCTTTCAATATAGAAAAACTACGATTAAAAATTCCAAATTCTTTATTATTTTTAATTTTAAATACTTTTTCTTGAAATATAGCAGCTTTTTCATTATCTGGTAATTCATCAGTAAATAAATCAAGAAAAGTTACTGCATCATAATAATTATTTCCACATTTGCAAATAGATTTAATATAAGCTTTAGATTCTCTAACATTTATTTTTATTTCAGGAATATATTCACATTTTTTACAAATAGTAATTCTATTTTTAATTATTTCATCTAACATTTATATAAAACTCAAATCAAATTAAAAAAAATTAATTTTTTAATTTTGATAAAAATTATTATTTACAAGTAATGGAAAAAAAATCTTTAGGTGATATGATACGTAAAAAAGCAGAAGAAAAAAAAGAACAAGAAATAAAGAAAATAAATTTAGGAGGAAGACCAGAATCAAGAGGAAACATAAGGAGAAAAAATTCAAGAAGTATGACAAAATTATCAAGTGGTAAAATATCAAATTCTCCATCAAGAAGAGGATCATCAAAAAGAGCATTTTCAAGAGGTCGTTCAAAAAATGCATCAAAGAAAAGCTCAAGAAACAGTTCTCGTTCAAATTCATTAAGAAATTCTCCAAGAGGAAATTATAATAGAAGTCAATCAGGATTTTTTAAAAAAAAATTTAAATGCGTTAAAACTTATGTAAAAGCTCATACAGATTTTATAGAAAGATTAATAATATTAAGAAATGGAAAAATTGTATCATGTTCAAATGACTTTACAATTAAATTATGGGATATATCAGAAATACAAAAAAAACCAATGAATGTTTATAAAGGACATATTAATACAGTTACTGATGTAATTCAATATACAAATACACATTTAATTTCAGTTTCAAAAGATAAAACAATTAGAAAATGGAATATTAGTTCAGCTAAAGAAGTTTATTGTTATACATTTAATACTCCATTTTTATGTGTTTGTCCAGCAACTGATACTACTGTTTGTTGTGGAGGTGGTGATAAAACTCTAAGATTTTTTGATTTGAGTACTGATAAAGATGTAGATGAACTTTTTCATTTAGAAGGTCATCAAGATATTATTAATTGTCTATTGCAAATTAGTAATACAGTTATTGCAAGTGGTTCTAGTGATAATGGAATTAGATTTTGGGATTTTGAAAATAAAAAACATTTATATACACTTGAAGGACATACTGGTCCAGTTAGTTGTATGAAAGTATTAAAAGATAAGAGATTTGCTAGTGGAAGTTATGATAATACTATTATTATTTGGAATATTGAAAAAAGAGATGCTGAATTGAAATTTCAAGGGAGAACTGGTCATATTTTATGTATGAATCAATTATTTGATGAAAGAATTATTTGTGGTGGGACTGATTGGAGTATTATTATTTTTAATATGACTACTACTGCTATTGATGTTACTATTGAAGGACATAAAGAAGCTGTTAGTGGAATTGTTATTAGTAAAGATGGACAAATTATTACTGCAAGTAGAGATCAAAGTATTAAAGTTTGGGAATAGATTGTATTTTTCATTTTTCAATTTTTTTTTAAAAGAATTTTTTTAATGTTTTTTGTTTATTTTGTATTTTATTAAAGAAAAATTTTATTTAGTTATTAATTTTATTTTTTAATTTTTTTTCTTTTTTTTAAATAATAAATGTTAACGAAAAGTAAGAATTATACATTAAGAGATTTTAGATATTTCTAAATTGAAAAATATAAATATTGTTTCAAATAAAGAAAATATTAATAGAAATACTCCAAATAAAATAAGAGAAACTGCAAGGACAAGTAATAGCAAAAATAAAATGAATAATTGTGAAATTAAAAAAAGAAGTGAATTAATTATATTAAAGAATGAATTGAATAATTATAAAAATCAAAATTTAATTTTATCACAAAGAAATCAATATTTAAAAAATTTAATTTTATTTAATCAAAATAAATGTAATATTTTACAAAAAAACTTCAATCATAAAATAAATTTACTAACAAATAATAAGTCATTTGATTTTAATGTATTAGATAAAATTCTTTTCTCATTTCATTCTTTAATTAATAATTTAATAGATATACTTGAAATATTTATATTTGATGAATCATTAAAAAAAGTGGAAAATAATTTTGCTGATGATTTAATAAATGATATTAAAAATAAATTAATAAACAAATTTAAATTTATAGAAAAAAATAATTATGAATGGTTGGATGGTTTAAGTAATGAAATTAATAGAATAAAAAATTGGAATGAATCAAATGATTCAGAATATTATATTCAAGAAAAATATAGAGCATCAAGTCAAGAAAATATTTATAAAAAAAAAGGAAAATATCATTGTAATATAAATCTATCAAGAGGTGACAATAAATCAATAAATGAAAAATTTAAAACAACAAAAGAAACAAATTCTTTAGATGATATAAGTTTATTAAAACATAATAAAAGTTTAACTGAAATAAAAATTAAAAATAATATTCCTAATGAAATACAAATAAAAAATTTCCAATTTAAAACATATTTAGTAAAAAAATCAAATAATTTAAATAAATCATTACACAAAGAAACAAAAAAAAAATTTTACGATTATTATTATAATGATGAAGAAATTAACAACTTAACATAAAATTAAAAATATAAATAAATATAATATAATACAAATAAACCAAAAAATAAATAAAAAAAACACATAATTAATTAAAAAATAAATTTTTTTTAACATCAATTAAATATATAAAAAAATAAAATGTCAGTTAATCAAAGAATAATAAAAGAGACTCAAAAATTAAAAAAAGATCCAATAAGTGGAATATCAGCAGAACCATTCAGTGATAATCCAAGATATTTTAATGTAGTAATAAGTGGACCAAAAGATAGTCCATATGAAGGAGGAAAATTTCATCTACAATTATATTTACCAGAAGAATATCCAATGGTTCCTCCAAAATGTATTTTTATGACTAAAATTTATCATCCTAATATTGATTTTCTTGGAAGAATTTGTTTAGATATTCTTAAAAAAAATTGGAGTCCTGCTTTACAAATTAGAGCTGTATTATTATCTATTCAAAGTTTACTTAATGAACCTAATACTGCTGATCCACTTAATGAAAAAGTTAATGATCATTGGTTAAAAGATAAAAAAGATGCTGAAAAAACTGCTAAAGAATGGACAAAAAAATATGCTTCGAAATAAATTTATTTTAGTTTTTTGTTTTTTTGTTTTTGTTATTTTAAAAATTTAAGAAATTTAAAAACTTTTTTTTAATATTATGATTTTTAATTTTTTTATTTTTTTTTTAGGGTCTATATTTTTTATTTTTTTTTTATATTTATTTATTTTTTTTTTAAATAGATATAATTTAAAAAAAATAATTTTTTCTTTATTTTTATAAAGAGAAAATAAATTATTATTTATATTCAAAATTGTTATATTTTTTATATAATTAAAGTTCAGGGAATACATTATTATTTTGTTGAGGTTGTTGTTGTGAATTAAAATTTAATCTAGTTACTTTCATTATTATTTTTCCATCAAATTGAGGTAAAGCTCCAGTTGGATTATTAAAATCAATCCAAACTTTTTTTCCATTAAAATCAAATTTAAATCTAAAATAATATTCTCCTGGTACTGGAAAATTTTCTTTTATATCAGATAATTTCACATCTTTATAATTTTTATATATCATAAATACATTCATTGATGATTCTAATTCATTATCTTCTGGAATAAAATAATAAATGAAAGTTGACATTTAAAAATAATTTTAAAAAAAAAAAATAAATTAACATCTAAACAAAAATAATAAAAAAAAATAAATATCAGAAAGTTAAATTCATAAATCTATTTCATTGAAAAATTTATAATATAAAAAAAAAATGAGTGAAGTATGGAAAAAACAATTTGAGAAATATGATTCATTAATAAATTCAACATTTACACAAGATGATTTTCTTTTAACTGGAAAAATAAATGTTTTTGGTAAATCAATGACAGTATCATCAAAATATAAATTAAATAAAACTAAAAATGAAAGTACAGAAGATGGTCCTTTAATTTCATCTTCAGAAGTCTCATTTTCTCATAAACTTTTTTCAAAAATGTCATATACTATTACACAAAAACAAGATATTACTTCATTAAATGTTAATTATCCTCTTTTAAAAAAAGGATTATCAAATTTAATTTTATCAGCAAATACTTCTTTTAATAATTGTGAAAAATTAACTGAATTACCTTCTGAAATTAAATTAAATTATTCTAATGAAAATAAAAATACTTTAGGTGGATTATGTTTTGAAAAATTTGATCCAATTAAAAGTATAATTCCTGAAATTCTTTCTTTATATTATATTAAAAAAGGAATATTATTAAATAAAAATGTATATGGAGGAATTTATTCTGGTTTTTCACTTCATAAAAAATATTTTAAATATAATAAATTTTATTTTGGTTGTGATGGTGAAAAAATAAGAACAATTATTGATTTAATTATTGAAAAAAATAAAGATGAAAGACAAAATGATAAGACAATTTCAGTAAGAAGTGATGTTAAATTAAGTCCAACTTTAATTGTTGGTGGGGATACTCAATATAAAAC
>JAEEGL010803504.1_pt1 | contig 14067 bp, 11 predicted proteins | sample 9134231 | NCBI WGS metagenome assembly JAEEGL01 (sample SAMN16246548, study PRJNA631951) | gut metagenome | biome: gut microbiome; feature: rumen; material: fiber-attached | host: Bos | place: Iran: Karaj | collected 2018-10
CTGTTCGGGAGTGAACTTATAAGCACCGTGGCTGGTACCGATAGAGATAGCGAGTGAGTCGCAACCAGTACGGGTAGCGAAGTCAATCACCTCTTCGGGTTTGGTGTAGTGCGACTCAGCGGCCACCACATCATCTTCAACGCCTGCGAGCACGCCGAGCTCTGCCTCAACGGTCACATCGAACTGATGAGCATATTCCACCACTTTCTTGGTCAGGGCGATATTCTCCTCATAAGGAAGAGCAGAACCGTCAATCATAACCGAAGAGAAACCGTAGTCGATACAGCTCTTACAGGTCTCGAAGCTGTCACCGTGATCGAGGTGGAGAGCGATTTCAGGATGCTCACAACCCAATTCCTTGGCATATTCCACAGCGCCTTGCGCCATATAGCGCAGCAGGGTGGCGTTAGCATAGTTGCGCGCACCTTTCGACACTTGCAGGATAACAGGGCTCTTCAGGTCGCTTGAGGCTTTGATGATAGCCTGCAGCTGCTCCATGTTGTTGAAGTTGAATGCCGGGATGGCATAACCACCGGTAATAGCACGGGCGAACATCTCCTTTGTGTTCACCAGGCCGAGGGTTTTGTAATCTACCATAGTTGTAAAAAATAAAAATATGTTTGATGAATGATGTAAACCATGTTTTTCCGTTTCGGATGCAAAGTTAGTAATTTTCCGCATCTTTTCAAAAGATTATGCTCGATTTTTCACGTCATAGCATGTGAAAAAACATGATATCACCAGCGTATGAGTTCGTAAGTGCCGTTTTGCTATCTGTGTTTGACATTTGGAAGACAAATCATTTTCTTTCTGCAGAAAAAACGCCAAAAAGGACATCTATCCCCCAAAAAGGTAAAAAAAATTTTCATTCCAACTATAGATTGAAAAAAAAAACGTAACTTTGCACCGTTTTTTAAAATCAAGCAATAACACCAACTCAATTTTCCTTATTTACAGAGTAATCACATTTTATATCAACAATTATGACGAAAAAAATTATTGCATGTGTGGCGGTCGCCATGATGACCACATTAAGTGTCAACGCTCAGGCATTTGAAAACAAGCACGAGATTTCCATATCGTATGGTCAACTGGCCAATTCCGATTGGATGAACATTTTCGAAGACATCTTAACGGTGCCTTTCCAAGGTGCTAAGCGCGAGAACGAAACATACTATGGCCCTATTGGTGTGGAATACCTCTACCGTCTGGATAAAACGGTCAGCGTAGGCGGATTGGCCGTTTACGGGCACAGAGGCTACGACCTTTACGAAAAAGATGTCAATAGAGGAAAGATGACGAACGACTACATCACGCTGATGCCTGCGGTGAAATTCACCTGGAAGAACGGCAGCTATTATGGCGTTTATTCAAAATTGGCCGCCGGTGTCACTTATCGTATGGAGAAGAGTGATGATATCGACTACGATGAAAAGCACTTACACTTCAACTGGCAAGTCACACTCCTTGGTGCCGAATTCGGCTCTTCCCGTTTCCGTGGTTTCGTTGATTTAGGCTTCGGTGAGCAAGGTGTCTTAAGCGCTGGTCTGCGCTATAAGTTCTGATACTTCTCGACCGAAATAAGATAAAGAAGAGAGCAGTACCGCTTGGCACTGCTCTCTTTCTTTTATGTGTTTAGTTGAACAACCTTCTTATTTCTCGTCGGTGTCAATGCACTTCCAAACCACAGCAGCTAAGGCACCGCCAATGAACGGACCCACGATGAACACCCAGAGGTCGGTCAGTGCTTTACCGCCTTCGAAGATAGCCGGGCCGATGGAACGTGCGGGGTTGACCGATGTGCCGGTGAAATTGATGCCCACGAGGTGGATGAGAATCAGGCTCAGACCGATAGCCAGACCAGCGAAGTTGTTGGTTGCACCATTGGTACGGGCAGTAGCGCCGAGCACCACCATCACGAAGATGAAGGTCAACACAATCTCAACAATCAGGCCGTTGGTGGTACCGGCTGCGCAAGCATTGGCACCTGTGTGGTGAGCACCCGCTCCCATGACAATAGAGCCTTCGGGCACGGTAGAAACGATGCCTGCGAGCACTGCGGCAGCAATAATGGCACCGATAATCTGGAACACGATATACATACCGGCATCTTTACCGCTCATGCGACCGCTGAGGAACACACCCAGGGTGATGGCGGGATTGATATGGCAGCCGCTGATGCCGCCGATGGTATAAGCCATGGCTACGACAGCGAGACCAAAAGCGATGGCAGTACCTACAACCGAAGCTGCATCGGAACCGCAATTCAGACTGACATCTGCACCGCAGCCTAACAATGTAATTACAAACGTACCAAACAATTCAGCTAAATACTTTTTCATAATTTGATGGTTTTAAATGAATAAATCTCTTAAAAACAACGCAAAATTAGCCAATTTATTTTAAATGCGCAAATAATTTGAAGAAAAAAAGTTAAAAAAATATCAATGCGCCTTGATTCAGATGGTTCCCGAAAACACATGGCTCAAATGATAGAATCTGCGACAAACACAGAAGTGCCCACTGACCGGAAAAGACTGTTTTTTCACCGCTTTTCCGCATTATTATACCCTAAAAGTCATGTTTTTGGGGGAAAATTCTTATTTTTGCAGCGAAAAACCTAATAACCCTCTTAGAAAATGAAAAAACGATTATTGCTTATCTCCCTTGTCGTGCTGTCGATAGTGGCTCATGCCTCCGTCACCATGCCCATCCGCGGCACCGTCATCCCCGCATCCGACAGCCGCATCCAATACATCGGACGCATCAACTTCAACAACCCCGAGTCACCACAGTTCACCTATCCGGGCATACAAATCAATGCCCGTTTTGAGGGTACATCCATCCGCATGATTGCCAAGCCCGAGAGTGGCTATTTCATGGCGACCATCGACGACTGCGAGGCTTTCAAGGTGGCCTTCACAGGCGAGAAAGACTCTGTCGTGACCTTGGCGGTAGCACTGACGCAAGGTCAGCACACTGTCAGACTGATGTACTGCATGGAGGGACTGAACCGCCGTCCTGAGTTTCGCGGATTCGTGCTCGACAAGGGGTGCAGCTTGCTGGCACCGCCTGCCTTGCCCGACCGCCGTATTGAGTTCATCGGCAACTCCATCACCTGCGGCTACGGCAATGAGAGCATGAACGCGCCCGACCCCTTCGAGGATGCCACCGAAAACCATTACTACACCTATGCCGCGCAGACCACCCGCGACCTGAACGCCATCGACTATGTGGTGGCCCGTTCTGGCATCGGGGTCTATCGCTGCTACGATGGGCCGCGCGAGGGCAGTCCGAACCAGATGCCCAAGCAATATGAATATACTAATTTTGACGATTTCAGCCAACCCTGGGATTTCAGCCGTTTCACGCCGCATGTGGTGTGCATCAACTTAGGCACCAACGACACCTCGACCAACAATTACGATGAACAAAGACTGCTGCAGGGCTACCGCAGTTTTCTCAAACAAGTGCGCGGACACTATCCCGAGGCGAAGATTGTGCTGCTGTGCGGTTCGATGCTCAACGGTAAAGAGCTGGACCTGGTCAAGAATTTGTTGGACAAGGTACGCGACGAGGCTGCCGCCCATGGCGACAACGAGGTGTACCGGTTCAACTTCACTCCGCAGAACGGCGACCTCAAATATGGTGCCAGCTGGCACCCCAGCTATTGGCAGCATCAAAAAATGGCGGCCGAGCTGACCGCCTATCTCCGTACGCTGATGAATTGGTTCTAATTCGTGGTTCTTATCGCTTACTGTCCTCAATCAAACGGAGTATTTCTTCATCCTTGGCGAGGTTGAAGTCGCCCCGTATGCCGTTTTTCAGTGTGGCGGCAGCCAACGAATAGTCGAGCCACTTCTGCGCGTCGTCGGGGAAGCAGAGTGCAGCATGTATGCTGCCCGCCGCAAAAGCATCGCCCACGCCCACGGGGTCGATGACATTGGTGATGTCGTGAATGACGGAATGCAACATCTTGTTGCCGTCGGACAGCATGAATGCGGTGAGCAGATGATGTGTAGGTGCCACTTGGTTACGTGTGCCGATAATCATCTTGCTGCACCGAGGGCAGATGGCATGCAACTCCTTGTACCAGTCCTCGTAAACAGCCAGGTCAACGGGGTCATCAGATGATGTCACCTCCAACGGCACTTGCCGTCCCGTGAGCCATTCATATTCAATGGCATCGCCGAACATCACATCGGCTTTCTGCATCAGCCGGATGATGGTCTCGCGCGCGTCGGCGCCGTATTTCCACAAGGCCGACCGGTAATTGATATCAACAGAGATGGTAAGCCCCAGTTTGTCAGCCACTTCCAATGCCTCAAACGTCACATCTGCGGCACTCTGCGAGATACCGATAGAGATACCCGACGTGTGGAAAATGGTCGCATCCTTCAGTATCTCATACCAGTTGATGTCACCGGGTTTGAGGGTGCTGAAAGGTGTATTGTCGCGGTCGTAAATGGTTTTTGACTTCTGCCTCGACTGCCCTTGTTTCAGGTAGTAGGTGCCGATACGGTCGCCGGTAAACTTGATGAGACTGGTATCCACGCCAAAGGCTTTCAACTTGTCGGCAGCAGTATGTCCAACCACATTATCGGGCAACCGTGTCACCACGCTTACATAATCACCTAATGTGGCGAGCGATACGGCCACATTGGCCTCACTTCCCACAAAAATCGCCGTATCGAGATTCACTTTTTCCAACGGCATACCTTCTTCTTCGAGTCGAAGCATCAGTTCTCCGAAACAAACAATCTTTTTTTCTTTCATCATTCCTAATTATTTTCTTGGATTATTTCCGTGTGCAAAGGTAGTGCAAGCCGAAGACAAAACAAAATAAATAACGAAGTTTTTTGAGGTAAGGGGTAAGGGGCAAGGGGCAAGAGATATGCTTAGAACACTCAACACTAAGCACTAAACCCTCAACACTAAGCACTAAACCCTCAACACTAAACCTTCAACCATTCTCCCTAAACCCTAAACGCTCAACACTAAACCTTCCACGCTTCACGTCAGTTGGTTGCGCGACTTCATCTCTAAATAGCGGTTCACCACATTGACGATGAGTTGGTCGGGAGTGGTGAGCATGCTGAAAATACCATTCTGACGCAGTGTATTCACAATCAGACGCCGCTCAAATTGATAACGCTCCGCCGACACATGATGGAAATAATCCAGCGTGTCCTCCATCGGAGAATCAATCAACTGGCGCATCTCCACATCATCGAAGAAGACGATGAGCAGACGGTTGCGGTTGTTCATCTGCTTGAGGTACGGCAAACAACGGTTGAGGTCGCTCATGCCCGAGAATGCGGTGAACAGCACGACGAACGAACGGCGGTTGACATAGTGGTTGACCTGCTTGCACAGCGCTGCATAGTCGGGTTCGCCAAACTCCGTCTGCTGGTGATAGAGATTCTCGAGTATGGTTTGCATATGCCCATGTTGACGACTGGCCCGCACAAAGGTGTCGAACTGTGCGGCATAGGTCATCACCCCCGCCTTGTCGTCTTTATTGATAGCCACATACGAAAGCACAAGAGCGGCATTGATGGCATAGTCGAGCAGCGTCATGCCATGAAACGCTTGTTGCATGAGTCGTCCCTTGTCGATAAGACTGTATATCTGTTGCGACCGCTCGTCTTGATAGACATTGACCATGAGTTGATGGCGCCGTGCCGACGCCTTCCAGTTGATGGTGCGGTAGTCATCGCCTTGCACATAGTCTTTGATTTGCTCGAACTCCGTATTGTTGCCCACGCGCCGGATACGTTTGATACCCGCCTCAACCAGACTGTTGCTCACCGAAAGAATCTCCATGCGGTTGAGCATCATAAACGAAGGATAGACTTTGACTTGTTGCTCTGCCTTGCATCGGAAAATGCGCTGAGCCAGCCCGAGTGATGTCGAAGCCACCACCACGATGTCGCCGAACGCCATCAGTCCGCGCCTCACTGGTCGCAGAACATATTTGATGGCATGCTTCGCCCCCGCAGCCAACGTCAACGAGAAGGCGAGATCGCGCCGATGCAACTCTACCGGTGCTTCGTCGATGACCTGCATGTGTAGCGTCAACCACCCTGTGTTGTGGATGTGCAGCTGCACCTCATTGTCATCGCCGTTGGAGAAGCGCTCCGCACAAGAACGCGACGCCTCCACCCCGCCCCTTGCGAAGAGCATAGCCGCATCGAGAGCGATGAGCGCCACCACAAGCACGAGCAGACACAGGCCGACGGTGTATAACGCCGGCCATGCCACTCCCATTCCTGTGATGACAGCAACGATGGCGAGTAATATGAAACTGCGGTTGGCCATTAAGTAGGTATTTGCACTTGGTTGATGAGTCGCATCACTACTTTCATCGCCGTCTGTCCCTCCATCTCGGCCTCGGCAGTGAGAATCATACGGTGTTGCAGCACCGAGGGTGCCACATACTTGATGTCATCGGGTATGACGTAGTCGCGCCCTTGCAGAAGTGCCATCGCCTTGGATGCGCGCAAGAGTGCCACAGCGGCACGAGGCGAAGCCCCCAGATAGACAGCATGGTCGGCACGGGTCTGCTGCACCACCCGCGCGATATAAGCGAGGAGCGAGGGGTCAACCAGCACATGGGCTGTCAACGCACGGTAGTGTAACAGTTCATCACGTGTGAGGATGGGACGCAGATTGTCCAACTTCACCAACTGGGCATTGCTCTGGTGGCGCTGCAAGATGGCCACCTCTTGCTCCAACGTGGGATAAAGCATCGATATCTTCATCAGGAAACGGTCGAGCTGTGCCTCAGGCAGTTTGTACGTGCCCTCCTGCTCCACTGGGTTCTGCGTGGCAAGCACGGTGAAGATATCTCCCATGGAGTAGGTGGTGCCGTCGATGGATGCCTGACGCTCTTCCATCACCTCGAAAAGAGCGGCCTGCGTCTTGGCCGGCGCCCGGTTGATCTCATCCACAAGCACCACATCGGCGAAGATGGGTCCGCGGTGGAAGTCAAATTCCGAGTTTTTCATGTTGAACACCGTGGTGCCAAGCACATCCGACGGCATCAGGTCGGGCGTGAACTGCAACCGGTTGAAACGTGCATCGAGCAGACGGGCCACGACCCTGGCGAGCAGCGTCTTAGCCACGCCGGGCACGCCCTCGAGCAGCACATGGCCGTCGGCGAGGATGGCGGTGAGCAACAGGTTGACAGGCACCTCTTGTCCTACGATGACCGAGGCGATAGACTGCCGTATTTGTTGTACTTTCTGTGTGAAGTCGCCCAGGTCGAGCCGGGGTTGATTGGTTATTTGTTCCATATTATTGGTGTTTGATCATTTTGTCGTTTGGTCGTTTGGTCGTTTTCGGATGATACAACAGCTCATCATCAAGTTTATCGTTCAAAATATTACAAGGCCTTCAGAATCTTGTTCATCCGGTCGATGATGTCCAAGGCCTCTTCATCCTCGCTGAGGATTTGTATCCGCGCATCATTGACCGTTTTCTGGATGAATTCAGCATCAAGCCCCGTCTTATTGACCAGCAGGTACACATTTTGCGGGTCTGCATCACGGTCGTTGATGTCAATCATCAGCCGGCGGCGCAATTCCTCTGCAAAGTAGAGATATTTCATGCTGAGCAGATTCTGATAGTCGCCACGGCTGCAGTAGATATTGCCCACGATTTGTACGAACTCCAAAGAGTGGTTGGCCGGCTCTTTATAGACGGGGATGACCCGCTGCCGACGACGAGCCCGGAAAAACGTGAGCAACAATAAGAGCGCCAAAACAATATAGAGTGCTGCGCGCAGTGCCGGTTGTGAGAGGAAATACTTGAGCGACGACGACTCATTGTCAGAGGCATTTTCGCCCGCCTTATGCTGATACACCACCCTCATCCTTGTGACGGGTCGGTCGGCAATCAGTGCCATCACACGCGAGACATACGACGAGAGGTTGCTGTCGAGAATGCCATAGTTGGTCATCAGCAGCGGGGTGCTGACGATATAGAATGCCCCGCCACGACGGTTGGACTTCACTTTCGCGACGAGCGCACCATCAGATGCCTTATTCTCTTCCTCCTCCATATATTCATTATTCACTTCAAGTGATTCATTCTCTTCAAGTGATTCATTCAAAACAAGTGCTTCATTCTCATCAAGTGCATCCATCCCTCCAAGCTGTGCCAAGACTTCCACATCGCCCGTCGTCTTCATCACCCCTGTCACAAGCGACTCGTATGCATCATAGACCGTGCTGTCGGCGCACCATGTGAAACTTGACTTTAGCCCCTCCTTTATCTGCCTTTTGAACAAATAGAAGTCGAATTCTTTGGCAGTATATGAACCACTAAACCATACCCCCCATCCAAACTCGGTATCAAAACGGACAAAATCGTCGGTCACCAACAACACCTTACACCCTTGGTCCACCAACGTGTCGATACGGCAGGCTGTCTCGCTGTCCACCTTGTCGGCTGTGACCAGTATAGCCTTGCCGCTCCACTCCGAGGGTTTCACCATATTGAAAGGCTCCTCTGCCACATGATAGCCCTTGGGCATGGCTTCGGACATGATACCGTCGAAGATGTCATGGCCAAAGGGGTCGTCACCCTCGGCTGCAGGTGTGCGCCACCGATCCCATTTGTCATATTTGCTACCCGAACAGGCCATGAACAATATGGTTACTGCCACGAACACAAGCATGGGGAGCACGGGCAACCTATTCATTCTGTCACGCATGGGCACCTCCTTTCTCTATTTCTGTACGCAGTGCCACGGTCTTTTGATACAAGGCTTGGTCGGCGGGATAATGCCCGAAACGCACCGACAGATAAATCAACGTGAGCGGCATCAACGCCTCAGCATCGGCCTCATCCACATATTCCATCGGTGTCTTATGCCGCTCCCAGTGAATACGGCCCGTCTCGTCGAGATGGCGCAGCGTGGCGAGATAGACCAGGCGCACCGCCTCGGCCCATTCGCCATTGCCCTCAGCCTGGGCTATCGGTCCCACATAATCGTCGATGGCGTAAATATCCTCGGCCAAGGGGTCAGCGTCGTCGTCATCTGCGGCTTTCCTCTTCTTATTCTTATGCCAGTCAACCTGCCGGAGCACGAAAAAGGCAGACAGCCCCAACAACAGTGCCAGAAGAATCCACCACACCACGGAGGGGACATTCCCCAGCCATTGGAAGAAATCGCCAAAGATATTGCCGTCTGAGCCAACCGATGGATCCACATCGAAAGGATGTTTCTCTGCGACATGCTCATAAGGCGACAACCCCGACGTATAGTCGTGGTCATTAAGCCATCGTTGAATGGTCTCTTGCGATATGGATAAAGTGTCGGCCGGCATCGTTTTGAATGGTTATAGATGTTCGAAATTCCTTATATCGTCATCGAGCGAAATGAATGAGATTTTCTCCTCGGCATGTCCGTAAAGATAGGCCGCGCAAAACATCATCGCTGAGAAACAGAGCAACGACACCCAATAGACAGCAGCATAGGAGAGCGTCAAGACACACTTGGAAATAACAGGCGAGAAACCATCGGTATAGACCAAGTTAACAATGACACGGTGTAAGACAGCATTCACCACATCAGAGGCTTCCCTAAGAAAGGACAGAACGAGCCACAGCCCAGCCATAGTTATGGCAATCCCCCCCCAGGTAGTAACCCCCAATGACAGTGCGCGCGCGAAAGAGGCGAAGGCTCCCCCACAACGTCCCAGCGAGCAAGCCGGGGCAAAAAGAGCCAGCGGAAATGCCGCGGCAATCAGCAGCAACACCAACATAGGCCCGGCCAGAGAGAGTGCATACAACAACAGAAATGTCATCAGCGCCGCCACCGTAGAATAGCCCACAGCATGCAACAACGCACCACGCCATTCTGCCCAAGTCACACCTTGCAACCGCTCCGTCCGATACTCATACAAATGTATCATAGCGCTTGTTGCAGTGAAAAGCACCCAGAGTGCCACAAGAAACAACAGCGAATAGACGGACACGAGAGGACTTTTTTTTAAGGTGACACCCACTATCAGCTCCATCAAATCAAAATCAAACGGCGAGGAGTCGTATGTCGGAGAGAAAGTGATGGCGTTGGCTTGCATCCACCCATAGATGAGCGCGATGGGTATGATAGGCCATGCGCACGACTTGAGCCATGCGCTCCGGTTTTCGCGCAGAAAATCGAACGTAGCGGTGATTTTCTCACCGGATCCGCGCTGTTGGAAGAATTTAATCTTGTCGGTTTGCAATGGCTTCACGATGGCGTTTAACAGGTAAATAGACGAAGTAATAAAGCACAAAGAGGAAAGAGATGATGATGACCGAAAGGCGCAGTCCATCCTCCACATGGGTATAACGGGTGAACACTCCCTCAATAAATCCTGCTATGATGAGGACGGGTACGATACTGACGAGGATTTTCAATCCCCGCTTGGCTCCTATCTTGAACGACTCCATACGACTGTAGGTGCCAGGGAAGAGCCATCCGTTGCCCATAGCGATACCCGCACCTCCGGCAATGACGATGGCAGAGAGTTCGAGCGTGCCGTGCAGCATCATCGCCAACAAGCAATCGCCCAACAACCCTTTCTGAGCAAAGAATGCAGCAAAGGCGCCCGCCATAATCCCGTTTTCCAACAAAATATAGCCTGTGGCAAAAGAGGTGAACACACCCACTGCAAAAACCAAGAAAGACACCATGACATTATTAAAGGTGATGCCCAAAAACATCTCAAACGGCGGTTCACCGCTATACACAGCCATGGGTTCGCCCTCGGCTATATTCTCAAGGGTCATGTCCATATATTTATCGCCTAAGATATTGCGTACAAAATCCTCGCCTCCCATGGCGGTGAACACGCCGAGCAGGATGGAAACGAGAAAGATGACAAGTGAAAGGCGCAACTCACGCCTACCATCATAGACGGCAAGCGGCACCTCATGCGTCCAAAAGGTGATCAGACGCTTCCAACGCTCACGTTTGTGATGATACAACTCACCATGCAGCATCACGGCAAGGTTGTTCAAATAGGTGGTGACATGCGAATGAGGGTAATGGGTCTGGGCATAGGCTAAATCGGCTGTCACATCGGTATAAGCCTCGACCAACTCGTCGGGACTGCTCATAGAGAAATCGAACGTCCGCCGCTCGGCCGCTTTCCATTTATCCATATTCTGACGGATAAAGATCGCCTCTTTCATACCTTCACTTACGCTTTTGCCGTTGCTAATCGCAAAAAAATCCTTATTTGAGATGCAAAAGTAATAGAAATTGTTTACTTTTGCAAACAAATAGATAAAAAAATGGCACAAACAAATATTACAACAGGTCAATACGTGCAACTCCGCATGACAGCGGCGAGTGTACTCTCAAGGTTGACAGCATGGATTATCGACGGCAGCATCTTCATTTTTTACTTCTTCTTGATTGCCGTGATCCTTAACACGCTTTTCTATTCATACAACAAATACTCCTTTTTAATCACGTTCATTGTGTACTTCGTCCTTTATTTGCCTATGATGCTCTACCCTTTCTTCTGCGAGAAATATTTCAAAGGGCAGACCATCGGTAAGAAGGTGATGAACATCCGCGTGGTCAACTTAGACGGTTCGCGCCCCTCGACGGGACAACTGTTGTTGCGATGGTTGCTGCTGCTCGTCGATGGTGTCTTGCTGGGGCCTTGCATCGGTCTGATTTCCATCATTTTCTCACGCAACTGTCAGCGCTTAGGCGACTTGGCCGCAGGCACAACGGTAGTCCGCACACGCGACTATTCGAGCACAAGCATCGGTCTATACAATTTCCTATTCAACGACCCCAACTACCGCCCGTTCTACCCCGAGGCTGCCAACCTGACCTGGCGACAAGTGGAAACCATCGCCAACGCGCTTCACTCTTACCAAGTGGCAGCCCGGCGCAACGACCTCATCCCCGCGCTGGCTCAGAAAGTGCAACAGCAACTGGGTGTGCGCCAGGTGATGCCCCCCGCACAGTTCTTGCAAACCATCGTCAATGACTATTATTATTATGATGTGAAGAAATAAAGTGCTGTTCATCTGAAAAAAAAGCACAAAAAAAAGGACTCCGCCGAGTCCCAACCTTTGTTAACCTTAAATCTAATACTATGAAAAACACGATGCAAAGGTAATAGATGTTTCTATTTCGCACCAAACCTTCATCGTGTTTTTTCATTTGTAACTTAATTTTCTTGATTTATATCAATCCGTAAGCATTCGCTATTCAAAATTCAACATCCAAAATTCAACATTCTTCATTCCTCATCGCGAAGCGACCATTCAACACTCAACATTCAACATTCTTCATTCTTCATCGCGAAGCGACCATTCAAAATTCAAAATTCAACATTCAACATTCATCACCACTCCTTCTTGTTTTTTGCCATCCATCATGATTTTCAGCGGACGGTCGAAACGGACGTGGCGCACATACTTCGTTTCCTCCACGGCAGGCATCGCGTCGAGCACCTCTTTTTGGAAAATGCCGTCGCCGGTAATGGTGTTGATGGTGAAATAGCCCACGCCGAACGATGTGAGGTTCTGGAAAAAATGAGTGCCTTGCGAGGGGTCAACGCGGTAGTTCTTGAGCGCTACCTCGACAATGACACGGGCGGCACTGATGTGCGGCCATTTCACGGGCACACCAAGCCAGTAGTCTGACGAGCCCCACCGTCCGGGTCCCACGAGCACATAGTTGCGCCCCTCGTCGAGGAACTTGCGGTTGATGCGCTCGATGTCGTCGGCAATGGCGGGGTTGTTAGAAGCGGTGAACTCATCATCGGTCTTCACATACACCACATCGGCCACATCTTCGCTGATGCCATGACCCAGGGAGTTGTGCGAACGCAACAGACATTTCTCGTCGGGTATGGCCGTGAGGTCTTCATCGAGCATCTGCTTGGCATCAACGATGGGCCGTATCTGCAAGAGGTAGAAGTCGCCCGAGCGGTCGTCATTGATATTACAAGCAAACTCAATCTCCACCGGGCGCCGCATACTCTCAGCGCCGCGTGTCATGACCATCTGCATAATCTCGGGCAGTGGGAACACCCCTTGTTGCAACACACCGCTGAAGGTGATGACCTTGCGCCCGCCTTCGTAGATGCCGTCGCGTATCACTTGGTCGTAAGGGTCGTAGGTCGAGGCGATGTAATTGAGCGAGCGGTCTTTGTCGGCCTCCTTCACACGCAGGTTGAGGATGTTGAACCCGTCATCCACCTTGAAGTCATTGCCTACATGCTCCATGTCGAGCGCATAAAAACGCGTCTGCGTCTCGCGCAGCGCTGTCTCCATCTCGCTGGTCTGCAACACCTGGTTGGGATGGAAGGGACTCACGCGCAGCGTCTGTCCGCCATCGACGATATACTTACCGAGTCCGAGTGCCAGGTTGGCGATGCCGTCCTCGGCCTTTTCGTCGCCGATGGGATAATAATTGAGCGAGCGCAGCACGCCGCCGATATTGGGATAGAAGGGGTTGCCGTAGCGGTGTCCCACCACCTCTTGCAGGATGACCGCCATCTTCGCCTGGTCGATGACATTGCTCGTCGCGGTCATGTAGGCCTTGGAGTCGCGGTAATAGACCGACGCATAGACGGCCTTGATGGCACACGCCAACATACTGAGCATCTCATACTTGTCGTTGAGATAGGGTATCATATAGGTGGAGTAGATGCCGGCGAAAGGCTGATAGTGGGCATCCTCGAGCAGTGACGACGAGCGCACGGCGATGGGGCACTTCGTGGCCTCGAAGAAGGTGAAGAAGTCGGCGATGAGGGTGTCGGGCAACTGCGCCTTGAGGAAATGCCGGAGGATGACCTCGTCGTCGGCATCGCTGAGCGCAATCTGGTAGAGGTCGTTGTTCTCCATGAACTGGTCGAAGAGGTCGGTGCAGAGCACCAACGTCTTGGGTATGGAGACGGTGGCATTTTCAAACTGGTTGAACTCAGGATGGCGCTTGATGACGTTGTCGAGATAGGCCAGTCCCCTACCCTTGCCGCCTAACGAACCGTCGCCAATACGTGCGAAGTGCGCATACTGGTCGAACTTCCCCCGGTCGAACAC
>JAEEGL011491735.1_pt1 | contig 14067 bp, 11 predicted proteins | sample 9134231 | NCBI WGS metagenome assembly JAEEGL01 (sample SAMN16246548, study PRJNA631951) | gut metagenome | biome: gut microbiome; feature: rumen; material: fiber-attached | host: Bos | place: Iran: Karaj | collected 2018-10
GTCGGCCCCGGCGTCCCTGAAGGCCTGCACGCCGTGCTGCAAGTTCTCGATGGTGGGATTGGCCTTGATGTCACTGTACACTTCATAGGCAAAGCCGGCTTTCTCCATCAGGTCGGTCACCTTTTTGGTCACGCCGAACTTGATCAGGTCGGGGTCGGTGGCAACAAAGGCCTTTTTGCAGCCGCGTGCGGTGAGCTCGGGCAGGATGTTTTCGATGGCGCCGTGGCCGTGATAGGAAATGGGATTGAGCACGATACGATCAGCCATGGGTATCTCCTCCTAACATTGTATGATACTTTGTTATTCTCCGTTCGGGTACGAAAATCCTGTTCGCCCGGGCAAAAATAACGAGCAAACGTGAGAAAGATCAGTGCTGTTCAGCACCGGACGGTGCCCCGGCTGTGGTGACGGATGTACCGGATAGCCTCCGGTGTCAGGTCCAGCAGGAATTTCGCCCGCGCGCCGGTCTGCTCCACGATCAAAGTATAATACGGCACGCCCTCCTCATAGGAGGTGTAGTCGAATTTCCTGATCTTTTCCGTGCCTCCCTTGCGGTAGGGCGCCACCAGGGGATCATCGGGCAGCGTGAGGTATTTCACGTCGGCGAGGGGGAACTCATGAAGGCGCCTGCGTCCGGAGTCGCTCACCCGGTCGATCGCCATCCAGCCGTCCTCCAGGGTGTACTCGTATTCCTTTTTGGAAGAGTGCCTGTACCAGTAATAGGCGGCGGCCATCAGGAAGCAGGGCAGCATGAAGCCTGTGGAAAACATGATCCCCTGCAGCAGGAAGAACACCGCGAAGAAGATCATCGCTCCCCGGATGATCTTCTCGGAAGGGCGCCCCCTGCGTTTGACCCCGATGACGATCTGATCCATGCTCCCTATCCTCCCGATCTTTTTCGCTCCTGCGTTGATTTTATCCTAAATGCGCCGGGATTGCAATCCTGCCCGGTATTGACTATCCGGCCGAAATGTTTTACCCTTGCGGTATCATGCTGCCGATAAGGAGGCCCGAAGATGATCCCTTCCATCCCCGTGCTGCCCATGAACCCGGCCCTGAAAGGCCAGGCCGAGGTACTTGAACATATCCGGTATTCCGACAACGGTCAGGAGATGACTCTGATCGTGCCCTGGGCGCCCAAGGACGACCGCACGCGGATCGCGCCCCGGCCCACGATCCTGTTCGTGCAGGGCAGTTCCTGGACCACGCCCAACCTGGGATACGAGATCCCGATGCTGTCCCGGTACGCGGAGGAGGGATTCACCGTGGCCACCGTGTCCCACCGCAGCGCGCGGGACGGTTACGTGTTCCCCGCTTTCCTGAAGGATGTGAAATGCGCCGTCCGTTTCCTGCGCGCCCACGCGGCGGAGTACGCCGTGGACCCGGAACGGATCCTGGCTTTCGGCACGTCCTCCGGCGGCAACACCGTGTGCCTTCTGGGCCTCACCGGAGACGATCCCGATCTGAAGACGGAGGAGTATGCCGATCTGAGCGACAGCGTGTGCGGCGTGATCGCCTGCTTCGCGCCCACGGATCTCAAAGCTCTGTTCGACTATCTGAAGGACTGGCCCGGGATCCGGGAGGCCATGACCGGGTATTTCGGCCCGGACGAGGACGCCTGGGACGAGGTGATGCGCCTTTACAGTCCCGTGTGCCGGGTCGAGGACGGTAAACAGTATCCGCCCTTCACCCTGCTCCACGGCACCGGGGATCCGGTGGTGCCCTATGATCAGATGGAAAAACTGTACCTGCGCCTGAAGGAAGCGGGCGCGGACGCGGAAGCGTTCTATGTGGACGGCGCGGAGCACGAGGGCAATTTCTGGAGCCCCGAGGTGCGCAAAGTGATCCATGACCGGGTGGTCAGGTATCTGTGCGAATAAACAGAACACGGTCTGTTTTGCGAAAGGCGGCTTGAAATGGATCAGAGGATCAGAGCGCTCATTGAAGATCAACAGGACCATTTGACCTCCATCCGGCGTGAACTGCACCGCTGTCCGGAGACGGCTGGCAGGGAAGAGCGCACGCGGGAGATACTGATGCGTGAACTTAATGCGATGGGCGTGCCCTTTGAGAAAGTGGAGGGCACGGGGCTGATCGCCCGGGTGACGGGCCGGATCCCCGGGAGCACGCGGCTCCTGAGGGCGGATATGGACGGGCTCCCTGTCGGTGAGGAACCGGAAAATCTCCGCGGGCCGAAAGCCTGCGTATCGGAGATCCCGGGCCGGTGCCACGCCTGCGGCCACGACGCGCATATGGCGATGCTCCTGGGCGCTGTCAAAGTGCTCATGGACCTGCGGGACCGCCTGAAGGGCACGGTGCTGTGCTGCTTCGAGGAGGGCGAGGAGGAAAACACGGGGGTGGAAAACATGCTCTCCGCCCTTGAGAAATACCCGGTGGAAAGCTGCTTTGCCCTGCACGTCTACGCGGGGCTGGACACGGGGAAGCTCGACATCTCTTCCGGGCCCCGGATGGCCGGCATGGTGGGGATCGGCTTTCATGTGATCGGGAAAGCGCGCCATGGCTCCAGGCCGGATCAGGCGGTCAATCCCATCATCCCGGCGGCCCATATCGTCACCCAGATGGACGCGGCCTTCAACAACCAGCTGTCCGCCCGGGAGACCATCACCCTGGGGCTGTGTGTTTTCAGGGCCGGGGAGGCGTACAACGTGATCCCCGAGAGCGCTTATGTTTCAGGCACGGCCCGGTATTTCTGCCCCGATGAGGGGGAAAAGGCCCTTGCGATCGTGCGGCGTACGGCGGAGAATACCGCGGACAGCTTCCTGTGCAAAGTGAGGTTCGCGGAGAACAACAGGATCATCCTGCCCCCGGCGGTCAACGATCCTCTGACCGCGGCCAAAGTGAGACGCGGCGTCGAAAAGATGTTTTCTCCCGAAGTCATCGGGAGCTGCGATCCCTGGTTCGCCTCCGAGAGCTTCAGCCTGTATCTGAAAAAATACCCCGGTGCCCTGGGGCTCCTGGGTATCCGAAACGAAGCTTTGGGCAGCGGCGCGCCCCACCACAACGGCAGATTCGATATCGATGAAAGCGTCATGCCTCTGGGTGTCGGGGCGCATATCGCCTTCGCGCTGGAAGAAGAATGAAACTCACACTGAACGGCAGTGATATATAAAACGTTCGATCGGGCCGGTGTCCTGCCGGCCCGATCGCTGCATTCTTTGATATGTTCGTTTCAGGATACTTCCTCCCGGTGCAGCCGCACGCCTCCTTCGCGCAGGGCTCTCTGCAGCGATGAGATCTCCACTTCCCGCAGCGGTTTTCCGCTCCTGACAGCGAGGGCGGCGGCGGTGCCGGCTGCTTCACCGGAAGCGGCGCACCCGGGGATGATCCTCGCGGCGTCCCAGGCCCATCCCTCGGTGGAGATCATCCTGCCGGCGGCCAGGAGATTGTCAAAGCCCGGGTGGTAAAGGCACTCATAGGGCAGCTCGTACCAGGCGCCGGGGCGGTCGAAATCGCACAGCAGGGCCACGGAACGCTCGCAGTGACGATGGTCGTCCTCTTCCCTGAGGGTGCGTCCGCCGTCGAGGCGGCGGGATGTGCGGAACTGAGCCTGCGCGGGGAGCGCCGTGATATCATGGGCGCTGCGGTCCCGGCCGCGGATCTCATCCAGCAGGAGGGACCTGCCCTTGAGCAGGTATCCCGTTTCCTCCCGGACGGTCGTCCCGCTCATGAGCAGGATGTCTTCCGGCTGCCCGTTGCCGTACAGGTCGGCGCCGATGGCGTGCCATTTCCGTCGGGACAGGATATCGCCGTCCCCCTCAAGGCTCATCTCCTGGGCGATGAAGGTGAAGAAGTTTTTCCCTTCCGCGCAGGGCACTCCCGCTTTGAAAAGGATGGAGGCGTCGCCCGTCGCGTCGACCACGGCCCTGGCCAGGTACGCTTCCCGGCCGCTCAGGCTCTCTGTGATCACGCCCCGGCAGTATCTCCCCGCCATGACGGGCCTGACGCCGCTCATGCACAGCCGGATGCGCACCCTCTCCTCCAAAAGGAACTCATCCAGAGCCAGCTGGAACATGGTGGGGGAGAAATGGGTGGCGTAGCGCCCGCCCACGGGATCCTTCTTGAACGGCGAGACCAGGCTTTTGTCCACCGGGACGCTCCGGTCCTTCCAGATATCCGGCAGCGTGTCCGGTCCGTATCGGACGGACAGCCGCAGCAGCTCCTCCGGCAGGCCGTACATCAGCTGGGTGCCCTTTCCGTCGCACAGGGGCTCGTACCAGCTGATGAGCCCGTTGGTGGCCAGCCCGCCGAACAGGGCTGTCTTTTCCAGGATCATCACGTCCGCGCCCTGCCTGGCCGCGGCGACGGCAGCCGCCACACCGGCGATGCCTCCGCCCACCACGATCACGTCGGCACTGTCCACCACAGGGGTCGATAAACGTTCGTCGATATGCTCCATCATGGCCTCCGGTCAGCTTTCCATCAGACGGTCCACGACCAGCTGACGGAATTCAGGCGTCAGAGTCATAAAATAGGCTGTGAACCCAGTGACACGGACCACAAGGTCCGGATATGCTTCGGGGTCCTTGTGAGCAGCGCGGATCTTTTCGGCGTCCACGATGTTCACATTGATCAGAGTACCGCCGTGTTTCAGATGGGTCTCAAGAAGAGCCATCACCTTGTCGATGCCGTCCTCCATGTCGATAACACCGGGATCCAGCTCCATCTGGAAGGGACTTGTGTTGCCCATGCCGCACTGAGCCAGGATGATAGCTTCGCTCATGTCTGTCATCGCGCCGTTCTTCACGTCGCCCGGCATGGGGTTGGCTCCGTGATTCACGGGAGCGAAAGCTTTGCGGCCATCGGGAGTCGCGCCTACCTGTTTGCCGAACAGGATCGTTTTGCTCCAGGAGAACATGCCGGGAATGAATACCTGCACGTCCTTGCTCCTGAGAGCCACCACTTCATCCCGGAATATCTCTGTGAGCTTCCGCGCCCATTTGTTGCCGAGGGATCCGGGCTGGCCGAAGCGTCCGCTGTTCCTGAGCAGGGCCTGGATATAAGCGCCGTCCGGGTCTTCAAAGTCCGCTTGAACGGATGCGTATACCCGGTCCCAGTCAAGGAGCTTTTCGTTTTCCACCCGCTGCTCGAGAGCGGCGAAGGAATTGGCTGCTACCGCGAGTCCCGCTCCGTCGATACCGATGTTATAGTAGTCTACAGAGTGGTCGGATGCGTCACGGCCCTTCTCGATGGGGCCTGACATGAACAGGTTCAGGAAGAGTTCCGGATCATTGTAGCGGTTGTTATTGAGGTCAAAGTCCATCGTGTCGGCGATACACCTGAGTACGATCTTTAAATGTTTCGTATACAGTTCCAGGAGTTTTTCGGTGGATCGCTCCCCGGAAGCCATCATCTCGTCGTAGGCCACCTCGAACACACGGGCCTGATTGACCTTGATGCTGTCATTCAGAGGATATTCCAGCCCGGGGATAGCCATCCAGTTGCAGCCTACGGCGATGCGCTTGGCTGCCAGTTCCCGGCTGAAACCGCGGCGCATGAAGCCTTCTACCAGGCTCTGGTCCCCGGAAAAACGGGGCCAGCCGTTTTTGTGCCTGAACAGCAGTTCCACGCCCCGACGGAAGAAGTCCCGGGGCAGACCGTCGTGCACACGGATCGTAAGGTTGAGGGATACGTCCATCCGGTCCGCGGCTTCCAGAATGAGCCAGCTGACCTTTGATACCATGTCGCGTCCCGTTTCGTCGGGACCGCCAAGCTGGTAGTATTTGGTGTCGCTCATGAGCAATCCGGCGATATAGTACACGGCATCTTCGTCATCGATCGATCCAAGGGCGGTATCGTGCTCATAATAGGGCCTTAAAAGCTCGTCCAGCTGACCGCCGCACCCTTCCCGGTTGAAAGAACGGCCGAAGAGATTGTACCATGAGATGAACGTGCAGGCTTCCCTCAGGGTACGGGGCGGGTGGTGCCGCACCCATTCGTTGGCAGCCAGCATGCCCTCCAAATTCTCCCTGAGCAAAGGATCGGCCTCTTCAAGGAGTTTTTCACGGACGCATGCGATGGTCCTGTCCATCCACTCCATGCAGGCGTCGAGAAAGACCTGCTCGGCTTTATAGAATTCGCGCTGTTCTTCCGTCTTGTTATTGACAGCCGCGTAGCGGGCCACCTTTTCCCTCAAGCCTTCCCAGCCGGCTTTAAGCCCGATCCGCACGTCACCGCAGAAATGATGGATCTGCCCGATGCCGTGATCGATACCGTATTTGTCGATCGTCTCCTGCCAGGGGGACAGATCCCAGTTTTCATGCCAGCGCAGTTTGCGGTATTTCTGCAGGATCCGGTAGAAATTACCGCACATGCTGTTTTCGGGATCCACTACCGGCGGGAAGCTTTTGAGCATGGCCGCGTAGTTTTCGCTCCATCCGGAATACCCATGGAAATCCCCGTTGGGAGTGTCTCCGACGGGCTTGAAATCATAGCCCTCAGGCGGGCAGAGGTAGTTGTAATCATCCTCATCCGTATGCCCGTTGTAAGCGATCTTTTTTTTCGTTTCCTCGATCTTTTTCGCGCGGAGACTGCGGATGCGCTCGGTATAGATCCTCTTTTTTTCCTCGGTGGTCATCTCTCAGCCCTTTCTGACGGTGCAGCGCACACCCTCCCGGTCGGCGATCTGTTTCAGGCCGGCGAGCCTGTCCGATCTCAGCGGTCTCAGATCCGGCAGGGAGTAAGTCATATGGACAGGCTCATACTTTGATCTTGCCAGCATATTGTAGTTGAGGAGTTCATATTCCGCTCCGGGCGCGTGCTTTCCGAGGAAGGCCGCGACAGCGCGGATGTTGTCGTCAGTGTCTGTCACCCCGGGGATCAGAGGCGTGCGCGCGGTGAAAGAAGCACCGGAAGAGATGAGCTTTTCGGCATTGCTCAGGATCGTGTCATTGGGTATCCCGGTCCATTCTTTATGCACGGCCCTGTCCATCAGTTTGATGTCGAAATAGACCCTGTCAAGGTATCCAAGCGTATTTTCGATGTGATCCCAGGGCAGGGACAGGTTCGTTTCCACAGCGGTATGGAGCCCCCGATGTTTTGAGAGCTTCAGGAGTTCCGTCAGGAAATCAGCCTGCAGGTACGGCTCTCCGCCGGATACTGTGATGCCTCCGCCGGAGGCGGTATAGTAATCCCGGTCCCTCAAGACTTCTTCCATGACCTCTTCAGGCGTCATCGCCCGGCCGATGGTCACCCTCGCTCCTGTCGTGCAGCCGGTTTTACAGTGCCCGCAATGGATGCATTTGGCAGGATAATACGCTTCTTCCGGATCGGGTTTGAGGGTCTCCGGGTTGTGACACCACCGGCAGCGCATATTGCAGCCCTTCAGGAATACCGTGGAACGGATCCCGTCCCCGTCATGGAGCGAGAAATGCTGGATATCCGTTATGATCCCGGTCATATCTGTCACCCGATCGCCCAATGGATATTGTTGACCATTTCCGTTTTGCCGCTGTCGGCGGAGCGGATGCCGGCGTCCAGGATGGCGATGGCACCCAGATTGAACTTCGCCGTCATCGTCTCGTGCAGAGGCGCGTCCCCATCCATATAGTGGACGAAAGCCCAGGAAACGTCTTTGAGATGCTCCGGCAGGGCAATGTTATCCACATCCCTGACTTCTTCAAACTCACGGTAGAGCTGTACTTTATTCGTCTTGTAGTCCGCTACGACGGCGCCCTTGGTCCCGTAGATGATGGGCGACTTGAAGGTGTGCTGATACGTGGTCCACGTGCCTTCCAGCACCGCGTGGCAGTTCGGGAAGCGCACGATCATGGCTGCGTTGTCCTCTGCGTCGGAAAGAGTGTGGATGCTGTTGATGCGCATGCCTGTGGCAGCGACGGCTTCCTGACCGGCGAACCAGTAGGCTACGATGGAACCGTAGCAGCAGTAATCGGCCATGGCGCCGCCGCCGCACTCGGTCTGATGCCACCAGGTCCGGGCGATCTCAGCGTCAGTCATGGGGGCCGCTACTGCGCTGATCTTATGCTTGGCCCCGGGGCCCAGAGGGCCGGTATGGCCCATGCGTGTCTTGATCTCGATCAGATCACCGATCTGGCCTTCCTCCAGCATTTTCTTGGCCGTATGCATGGCTGAATACCAGGTGATGGGCCAGTTGACCGTGAGCAGACTGCCGTAGGTCTCGGCGGTCCGGTACATTTTGAGGGCATCCTTCAGGGTGGTGGCCATGGGCTTTTCGATGCATACGGCGATGCCCCGTTTGGCGCATTCTTCCGTAACAGTCACATGGTAGCAGTTCTCGCTGTTGCACACCACCAGGTCCGGCTCTTCTTCGTCCAGCATCCTGATCCAGTCATCATAGACTTTCATGTGGAAATTCTCGGAGCAGTACTTCAGGTTCCACTGCCGGGTATAGGGTGCGTCGGTCCTCAATTCAGGGATACGCGGGGGAAGGTCCGCGCAGGCGGCCAGGTCGATGCGGGGATTATCGAAATAGTGTTTGGCTACGTCATTGATATGCACGTGGGCAAAGCCTGCGATGACGACTTTATAACGGTCTTTTCTCATGATTCATATCCTTTCAGTTCGGTCGTGCGAACTTCACGGTCCTGTTCCGCGCTCAGGTAGAAAGCTTCGATCGCGGATACCACGTTGAGGGTCTCTTCGGGTTTGACAAGGCGTTCGACTTTGCCTTCCAACACGTCGTAAACATGACGGTACATGTACCGGTGGGCATCGAAGGCCACGCCGGCGAAGGGGCGGTTGTCGAAATACTTGAGCTCTGTTTCTGCCTGGAATCTGCCTACGTTTTTGTACAGCTTGAACTGTTCAACATCCAGACCGCCCTTGTCGCCGCACAGCAGGAAACGCTTTTTGGTGGGCTGGTTCAGTGCCCAGGTAAACTTGAAGTTCACCAGGAAATTATCCTCGAGGCGGATGGTCCCGGCGGCGCATTCCTCGACGGAGAATTCGTCCGGGTCATAAGGCCGGGGCGTGAAGGTGCCTATATAGGCGCCGGACTCCTTGATCGACAGCAGGATATCCTCCTTTTTCCTGGCGAGCACGTCCGTTTCCATGCCGGACACGGCTTTCACCCGGGGACTGCCGCACATCCACAGCAGCGCGTCCACGAAATGCACGCCGAGATCACAGAAAGCGCCGCCGCCATTGTGCTGTTTCATGTGGAAGAAGCCCCATGTGGGGATGCCGTAACGGCGCACGAAGGAGATATCGGCGAAATACGGCTTTCCGATATCGCCTTCTCTCATGGCCTGGTAGGCAAAATCCATGTCTGCGCTCCAGCGCCGGCTCTGGCAGGCCCACAGCAGTTTCCCAGCCTTGTCCGCTTCAGCGAACATTTCCTTTGCATCCATATAGGTGACGGCCAGAGGCTTTTCTCACATCACGTTGGCCCCGGCCCTCAGGGCGGCGATGGACCACTGCTTGTGGTACATGTTGGGTGTGCACACGGATACCCAGTCCGGCTTGATCTCGTCCAGCATCCTCTGGGGATCATCGTACCAGGCGGGGATCTCCCATCTCTGCGCGGTCTCCCGCGCGGCACATTCCCGGATGTCGGCGACAGCGACGATCTCGGCCATGCCCTGCTTCTTCAATTCGAGGATGGAGGGGATGTGAGCCGCGTTGCAGATCATGCCGCAGCCGATGATAGCGATGCGGTATTTCTTTACTGCCATAGAGCATACCTCCTGATCTTGATTTTTTGGTTATAAATGAGTACGGCAGGATGGTGTATCGTGATCAGCCCTTGACGGCACCTGCCGTCAAGCCGGAGATCATGTATTTCTGGAAGAAGATGAACAGCAGCACGATGGGAAGGGAACCTCCCATGGCAAAAGCCATCAGCGCGCCGTAATCATGGGCGTATTCACCGAGAAAGCTTTGCGCCAGGCCGACTGTCAGGGTCTTCATGCTGTCATTCTTCATGATGGTGAGGGCCATCAGGTAATCGTCCCATGCGTTCAGGAAGGTGTATATACCTACGGCGACCAGCCCCGGGATCGTCAGCGGTACCAGGATGGACAGCATCGTGCGGATCCTTCCGGCTCCGTCGATCCTGGCGCTTTCATCCAGGGAACGGGGCAGGGTATCGAAGAAGGATCTGAGCAGCATGATGGCCAGCGGCAGCGCCTGCACTGTATCTGCCAGTATCACACCGGAATAATGGTCCACCAGGTTCCAGCGCATGTAAAAACCGTACAGGGAGATCAGGATGGCCACGATAGGGAACATCTGCACGGAAAGGATCAGCGTGAGCACGGCATTCCTTCCCCAGAACTCATATCTTGAGAATGAATATGAGGCCATCAGCGCGATCAGCATCACCACGGCTACCGTACCGCCTGATGTGACCACGGAGTTAAGGTAGTATCTCAGGTATTTTGCCTGAGAGAATACTTTGATATAATTCGCGAAACTGCTTTCGGAAGTGATGCCGAACACAGGCGGGATCTGCATCACGTGCTGGGAAGGCATCAGGGAGGCGAACAGCATCCACAGGATGGGGAATAGAGCGATGACAAGGATAACAGCCAGAAGCGCGTAACGGCCCACTGACGACACTGTACGGTTGAATCGTGCCACAGCGGTGTTCTGACGGAAATGCCGGGATGCGGTGCTGACGACTGCGAAAACAGCGATCCCCGCCGCCAGACCCAGGCAGTAGATAAGCAGGTTGTCACTGATGTGCCGGGCTTCCTTCACGGCAGCGGATACATCCGCCGAGATGCTTCCGTCAGCAGCGGTAAAAACCATGCTGATATCCGCGTGGATCTCTTCAGTGAACTGCAGCGGTTCCGCGTCAGACTGCCAGACTGTTTCCCCATTCGGGTCTTTGACGGTCAGGGTCACCTGGATATACTTTTTTCGGGCATTCTTCTGGGACGCGATCTCGCAGGTGAATCCGTCTGTGAGATCCGTTGTTTCCGGCCCGCTGCCGGCGTTTTTCCTCAGATCCCCGGATGTATGGACTATCCTGCCTGAAGTGTCGCGGATAACGGCAGTGATCTGCGTGTCAGAAAGAGATACGTTGTTGCCTCCGACCAGCTGCGCGACCCGATACAGGCAGAATACAGCCGCCAGGACTGCGATCACCCTCACGACAAGGCTGAGGATGAAGAGGGGACGGTTCACCGTTCTGGCTGCGGAGGCGTCAGCATTTTGTTTTATCATCTCATCCGCCTCCTTACTGATAATCAGTCGCACTTCGCGCGGAGAGAGTATTGGAGATGATCGTGATGATCAGGAGCACTGCCAGCCACAATACGCCGATCGCGGCGCCTTTTCCGAAATCACTGTTGGTAAAGGCTTCCTGATAAGCGGCGATGGAGAGGGTATTGGTGCCTGTCTTGCTGCCGGTACCTACCAGGTTGGCGATGATCGTGTACATCTGGAAATTGCTCATGATAGCGATCCAAACCGAGGAGATCAGCACCGGGCGAATGGATGGGATGGTCACATGCCAGAAAGTCTGTCTCCCGCTGGCCCCGTCGATCTGGGCGGCTTCCTGCAGGGACATGTCCACTGACTGCAGGCCGGCCAGGAGCATCACCATCATGTAGGGGAGCTGGCGCCATACAGCCGCTATCACGATAGCCGACCGGGCGAGCACTACGGAACTTGACCAGGCGACCCTGGTGGTGGAAGTGAGCCCCATGATATAAAAGGCGTAGTTCATGATACCGCCCTCCTGGTGCAGCATCAGCCGCCATATGATGGCTACCACCACCGAGGGGATCGTCCAGGGCACCAGCAGAAGACCTCTGAACAGGCCTCTGGCCCTGATCTTCGAATTGAGCAGGAGAGCGATCATCATGCCAAGGATCGTCTGAACTGTGACGGTCAGGAACACGAAGACCAGCGTGTTGATGAAACTTGAGAAAAACTCACTTTCAAAGATCGACCGTCCCTCGCGCACAACGAACAGGTCCCTGTAGTTTCTCAGATCGTTCCAACTGTAATTCACGAAGGCGGTCGCCGGCTTTCCGGCGGAAGCGGGGGTGATCGCGTCACTGCTCACAAGGGGCGTTTCACCGGTAAACAGGCCGGAGATAGTGCCGGTGTCCATATTGAAGGCGTCTTTGGTCAGATCTTTCAGATGGTAATCAAAAAAGCTGACCAACACCCCTTTGAGGATCGGAAGCGCGATCACGATGCACAGCACGATGATGGCCGGCACGGTCAGCGCGAATCCGAACCAGCTGTCGGCTCGGGCTCTTGCGGACTTTTTCACCTTTCTTTTTGCAGCGGCTTGCATCACAGTCACCCCTTGAGCTTAAAATGACCGCCTGGTCCCACCCGGCATCATAGCCGACATGGCTCTATGCCCAAAGCAGGACCAGGCGGGGCGTTATGTCAGTGAGTCAGGCCTCTCTGACGGTTCGATAACAGTTGAGTCAGGCCCCTTATTTGGCGTAGATCTGTTCGATCGCGGCCTGGAGCTCATCAGCGGCTTCCTGTGCGGTGGAGCCCTGCGCCAGCATGGTCAGCGCGTCGACGATCTTGGCTTCGGCTTCCATGAAGTGGATGTCGATGGGCAGCGGAAGCGCCTTGTTCATGGCGGCGACGTAAGCGGCGGAAGTATCGGAGACGCCTACGAACACCTTTTCATTGACGGAAGCACGGCCGGAGACCTTGCCCTGACCACCTTCGTAGAAGATGCCGATGACAGTGGCATCCGTCATGTAGTCAAGGAAGCGGCCCACATAGGGCATAAGCTCATCGGGGGTGTTGTTGAACACCACCAGGAAGTGGTTGATGGCGTAACCGCAGGTGCCGGGGATCTCGATGGCTTTGAAGTTGGCATAGAAGTCATCTTCGTTGGCGGCGGCGGAAGCGGCGGTCTTGATGGTCGCTTCAAGATCCCAATAGAAGCCGATCTTGCCTTCGCCGAAGAGCCTGCGCAGATCCTTGAAGGAGTTGCCCACAGTGGTGGATACGCCGTCGTCCAGCAGGGCCTTGATGCACTCGAAAGCCTTCACGGCATTTTCGCTGTTCAGGGCCAGCTTGCCGTCCGCATCGCGGTAGTCGGCACCGTATGCCCAAAGCACGGGAAGGATATTGTAGCCTTCACCGGCTTCCACGCCGTTGCTGTTGGGGATCGCGAGACCGTAGATGTCCTCACCCAACTCAGAGATGGCATACGCGTCATCCAGCAGTTCTTCCCAGGTGGCGGGCATTTCGGTGATGCCGGCCTGGGCCATCAGCGCGGTATTGCAGTACAGGGCGTAGGTGTTGCCGAACCAGGGCATGGCCACCATGGCATCACCGTCGGACACGGCAGCGATCGTCGCGGGATTGTACTCGCCCACGATATCAGCGCTCACATAGGGCTTGATGTCCTTAACAACGCCCATTTCCAGCAGTTCCGGCAGCCATTCAGCTTTGATGTGGGCCACATAGGGGGCAGTGCCGTTGGCGGCGGAGATCTTCAGCTGGCTCAGATAGTCCGCGTAGGGATTGGTCTGGGAATAGTCCACGATCACATCGGGGTTGTCCGCCATGAAGGCATCGCAGGAGCCGCCGTAAATGGGTACCAGATGCTCCTCAGCCAGAGCCCAGGAGGTATAGGAGATGGTCACCGGGCCCTCAGCGGAGGCGAACGCGCAGCAGGATACCATCAGGACCGCCGCAAGGAACAGAGCGATTTTCTTCATGATAAAAGACTCCTTTCGATATATTTGGGCATTCATTGCAGCCCTTTCGTTAACTTCAGTTTATTATTTTTGACCCGGGCCGTAAAGTTAAAGTTGAAAACGGTCTGCTTATAAAATTTGGTATTGACAGCTATTAGAGAATATAATAATATAACATGTTAATAGAAAATTTGGCATCTTTTTGACCTCATCCGGAGGTGCGCTTTTAAACTTTCATGCTCCCAAGGATCTTTTTCTCCGTAAAGGTGAGCGTGTCGCTTTCCTCCCGGGACAGAACAGCGTTCCGCCACTGTTTTTCTCTGGCGTTTCGGTAGGGGACAAAGCGATCCATATCAAGTTTTTCCACGCAGTCATCCGGTGTATCCAGGTTGCCTGTCCGGACCACCATGGCTTTAAAATAATGGAATGTCAGGGCATA
>JAEEGL012190027.1_pt1 | contig 14067 bp, 13 predicted proteins | sample 9134231 | NCBI WGS metagenome assembly JAEEGL01 (sample SAMN16246548, study PRJNA631951) | gut metagenome | biome: gut microbiome; feature: rumen; material: fiber-attached | host: Bos | place: Iran: Karaj | collected 2018-10
CATCCCGCGATCGACGCGCTGGTGGAAGCCGAACTCGAAGCCGCCGAACAAGCGGGCTATACCCACTGCGTCTTCGACGCGGCGGCGCTGCTCGAAAGCCCGAGCAAAGCGCGGTGCGACAAGATCATCGTCGTCACGGCGCCGGAAGATGTGCGTCTGCAGCGCATCCTCGCGCGCGACGGCCTGACGATAGGACAGGCGTTTTCCCGCATGGCGATGCAGAAGGACGACGACTGGTACCTTTCACAGGCGGACATCGTGATCCGCAACTATCCGCCCTACACGCTCGAAGAAGAACTCTCCAATCAGGTGATTCCATGGCAAACCGAAACCCCGGACGAAAACGAAGACTGACGCCGCTCGGCAAGCTGGCCGTCGTGTTCGTCTGTGCGTTGCTGCTGCTCGGCGGCTGTTTTGCTGTCCGCGGCGTTCTGCAATCATTATATCCGCAGCGCTACGATGATTTTGTCGAAACGTATACCGCCGAACACGGGCTGGAAAAATCTTTTGTCTATGCCGTGATCAAATGCGAAAGCGGCTTCGATCCGCAGGCCGTTTCTCCCGTCGGCGCGCGCGGACTGATGCAGATCATGCCCGAGACATTCGAATGGCTCCAGAGCAAGACGGGAGAGAACAACGACCTCGACGCGCTGTTCGACCCCGAGACGTCGGTCCGCTACGGCTGCATGCTGTATGAGATCTTGCTGCGGCAGTTCCCGTCGCCGCACACGGCGATCTGCGCCTACCACGCCGGGATGGGCAACGTGGAAAAATGGCTGCAGGATCCGCAGTATTCCGACGACGGCAAAACGCTGAAAAACATCCCGTTCCCCGCGACGGCGCACTACGCCGACAAGGTGCTGCGGGTGCAGAAAATATATGAAACTTTATACAAATAAAGGAGGTCCCTTTCATGAGTGACAAGACCGAAGCGGAAGTACTCCGGGAAAAACTGGCGATCCGCAACGAACATTTTTTGAAAGATCACGCCGACGAAATCGAAAAGGCCGACGCGTTCTGCGAGGGCTACAAAGCCTTTCTGCAGCGCGCCAAGACCGAGCGCGAATGCAACAAGGCGATCCTTGAAAAAGCCGCTTCGCTCGGCTTTGTGCCGTTCGACCCGTTCGGCAGCTACAAGCCCGGCGACAAGGTCTATGTTGACAACCGCGGGAAATCCGTGATCCTTTGCGTCTTCGGCAAAAAGAGCGTCGCCGAGGGTGTGAAGATCGTCGCGTCGCATATCGACTCGCCCCGGCTCGACATGAAGCCGACCCCGCTTTACGAGGACACGGAGCTCGCTTATTTCAAGACGCATTACTACGGCGGCGTCCGCAAGTATCAGTGGGCGGCGATCCCGCTGTCGCTGCACGGCGTGTTCGTCAAAAAGGACGGAACGGTCGTTCCGGTCTGCCTCGGTGAAGAGGCGGGTGAACCGCAGTTCGTCATCACCGACCTGCTGCCGCACCTCGCGAAGGAGCAGTCGCAGCGCACGCTGTCCGACGGCATCCGCGGCGAAGAGCTCAACGTCATGGTCGGCTCGCGCCCGTTCAAGAGCGACAAGGGCAGCGAACTGGTCAAGCTGAATATTTTGAAGCTCCTGTCTGAAAAGTACGGGATCGACGAAAACGACTTCACCTCCGCCGAGCTGGAAGTCGTCCCGGCGTTCGAAGTGCGCGATATCGGCTTTGACCGCGGGCTGATCGGCGGCTACGGCCACGACGACCGTGTCTGCGCCTATCCGGCGATGGAGGCGCTGTATTCGCTGGACGTTCCGGCCTACACCTGCGTCACCGTGCTCGCGGACAAGGAGGAGATCGGCTCCGACGGCAACACCGGCCTCGCGTCCTCGTTCTTCCGCTATTTCATCGAAGATCTCGCGGAGATGGAGGGCGTCAAGGCGCGGCACGTCCTGCACAACAGCGACTGCCTGTCCGCCGATGTGACGGCGGCCTTTGACCCGACCTTCCCGCAGGTCTTTGACAAGACGAACAGTTCGTTCCTGAATCACGGCGTCTCGATTGCCAAATATACCGGCGGCCGCGGCAAGAGCGGCGCTTCCGACGCCAACGCGGAATTCCTCGGCAAGGTCCGCGCCCTGCTCGACAAGGAGAACGTCCGGTGGCAGATCGGCGAAATGGGCAAAGTCGACGAGGGCGGCGGCGGTACGGTCGCGCTCTACCTCGCGAACCTCGACATCAATGTGCTCGACCTCGGCGTTCCCATGCTGTCGATGCACGCCCCGTTTGAGCTGGTCGCGAAGACGGACGTGTACAGCACGTTCCGCGCGTGCCAGGCGTTTTATCAGCAATAAGCAAAAGCCACCCGAATGGGTGGCTTTTGCAGTGGTTAGCGGTTAGCTGTTAGCAGTTAGTACGCGGGAAAGGACGATGAGACAGCAAGTATGCCGCCGCGCGCGAAGGAACGGACTCTTTCCCTCAATCCCTTCATCCCTTTTCCCGCTGTTCTTGCTAACCGCTGACAGCTAACTGCTAACAGTTGAACAAGCGCCTCCGCGGAGGCGCTTGTTTCACGTATTGATGTTGTTCAAAAATGCTTTCAACCGTTCGGATTGTGGGTTGTCGAAGACCTCGTCGGCGCGGCCCTCTTCGGCGATCACGCCCTGATCCATGAACACGATGTGGTCCGAGACGTCCTTCGCGAAGCTCATCTCGTGCGTCACGATCACCATCGTCATGTGCTCTTCGGCAAGCTCGCGGATGACCTTGAGGATCTCGCCGGTCAGCTCCGGGTCGAGCGCGCTGGTCGGCTCGTCGAAAAAGAGGATCTTCGGCTCAAGCGCCATCGCGCGGGCGATCGAGACGCGCTGCTGCTGGCCGCCGGACAGCTCGCAAGGGTAGTTTTCCAGCTTGTCGGAAAGCCCCATTTTCGCGAGCAGCGCTTTCGCTTTCTCTTCGATCTCGGCGATGATCTGCTTCTTGTTTTTCTTGTAATCCGGCAGCTCCTTTGCCCTGAGGCGCGGCGCGAGCGTCACGTTGTCGAGGACGTTGTACTGCGGAAAGAGGTTGAACTGCTGGAACACGAGACCGATCTTCAGCTGCTTGTCGCGCTTTTCCTTCGCCGACAGCTTTGCCTGCGTGTCGGAATCGAAGATCACGTCGCCGTCCACGGTGATGCGCCCGACGTCGGCGGTCTCCAGAAAGTTGATGCACCGCAAAAGCGTCGTTTTGCCGGAGCCGGAGGAGCCGATGATCGACAGCACGTTCCCCTTTTCCAGCGAAAAAGAGATGCCCTTGAGCACTTCGGTCTTGCCGAAGCTTTTATGGATGTTGCTGACTTCCAGAATTGCCATCGTTCTCCCTCCTTACACCTTGAAATAGCTGAGCTTCTTTTCCAGCTTGTTGAACAGCAGCGTCAGAATACCGCTGAACAGCAGGTAATAGACGCCGGTGAAGAACAGCGGCCAGATCTGACCTGCGATGCCGTGGGAGCCCTTCATAAACGACTGGCCCGCCCAGATGATCTCCTGCAGCGCGATGATGCGCGCGAGGGAGGTGTCCTTGACGAGGGTGATGATCTCGTTGCTCATCGGCGGCACGATCCGCTTGATCACCTGCAGCAGCACCACGCGGAAGAAGGTCTGCGACTTGGTCAGACCGAGCACCTGTGAGGCTTCGTGCTGCCCGACGGGGATGCTCTGGATACCGCCGCGGTAGATCTCGGAAAAGTAGCAGGCGTAGTTGATGATGAACGCGACCGTCGCCGCCGCGAACCGTCCGCTTTCTCCGCCGCCCCAGATCGGGTTGCCCCAGACAAGACCGGGGAAAAAGAAGATGATCAGCAGCTGGATCATGAGCGGCGTGCCGCGGACGATCCAGACGAACACCCTGGTGACGGCGCTCAGGGGCTTGAACTTCGACATCGAGCCGAACGAGATGATCAGACCGAGCGGCAGCGCGCCGAGCAGCGTGCAGAAAAACAGCTTGAGCGTTTGGAAAAAGCCGACATTCAGCGCCGCAAAGACCGTCGGGAACTGTTGAAAGAATTGTGACATGGTTTGTCTCCTTACAAAAGAAAGACACGGTTCCGAAGCAGCGCCCCGGAACCGGAATCGGACTGTTGTTTTGCTTATTTGATCAAAGCAGCCTGCACGTTGTAGGTTTCGGCGATCGCATCGACCGTACCGTCGGCAATGGCAGCGTCAAGGAAGGCGTTGAATTTTTCAACAAGGTCGGAGCCCTTGCGGAAGCCGACGCCGTATTCTTCGTCGTTGAGGCCGACCGTGTAGGTCAGGTTCGCGTAGCTGGTGCCTTCACCGACCATGGCAGCCGCCATGAGCGAGTCGATGATCGCGGCGTCGCAGGTGCCGGCGGCAACTTCCTGCAGCGCGGTCGCCTGGTTTTCCACCTCGGTGATCTTGAAGCCGAGTTCGGTGGCGACTTCTTCGCCGGCGGATCCGTTTTCAACGGCGAACTGCAGATCCTTGCAGGCTTCGGCGGTCTGATAGTCCGCAGCCTTGTCGGCCGGGACGATGACGATCTGCTGGTTGTTGCAGTACGCCTTGGAGCAATCCATCGCAGCCTTGACTTCTTCGGTCAGCGTCATGCCGTTCCAGACGCAGTCGATGGTTTTGCCGTCGAGCTCGGTGACTTTGTAGTCCCATTCGATCAGTTGGAATTCGACGGCGACGCCGAGCGATTCAGCAAACTTCTTCGCAAGATCCGCGTCAAAGCCGACCCACTCTTCGCTGCCTTCCTCCTGGAAGTCCATCGGCGCGAAATCGGTGATACCGACGACGAGGGTGCCTTTGCCCTGAATATAGGCGAGATCGGAATCCGCGGCGGGTTCTTTATCGCCGCAGCCGGCGAGCGCGAAGCAAAGACCGATCATCAGAACGGAAAGAACGAGAGCAATGATTTTTTTACGCATGATAAAATCTCCTTTTGTTTGGCGCCGTTCGGGCGCTTTAGTGTGCTAACATAGTAACACGCTGCAACCGTTTTGTCAAGAGATATTTCGGAAAAAGACGAAATCTGCCGACGCGTCCGCGGGGCCCTGTATGTGGAATTTTAACGAATTATTCACACATTTTCTCCAAAAGATGGTAAAATATACTGGGAATCATCTTTGGCGAAGGAGGATGACGTATGGACAAATTTTCACTCATACTGGAAAAGGTCAAAGGTAAAGTCGATATCAAAATGATCCTGACGCTCGTCAATGCCCTCATGGGCCTGCTGCGCAGCCTGATCGAGGCGAAGCAAAGCGACACGGGGACAGACATCATCTGAACCACGCGGACGGCGCACCTTTGAACAAAACAAAAATCCGTGCAGGAGACGCTCCTGCGCGGATTTTTATATTCTGTTTTATCTCAGTTGACCACGTTGCGCGGCGTGCCATCCAGGAACGAGAGCAGATTGCCGCGGAAGATCTCCATCAGCCGGCTGCGCGCCTCAAAGCTCGCCCAGGCGATGTGCGGCGTGATGATACAGTTTTCGCAGGCGAGAAGGGGATTGTCGGCTTTCGGCGGCTCGGTGGAGAGTACGTCCGCGCCGGCGCCCGCCAGCCGGCCGCTCTGCAGCGCCGCGGCGAGGGCGGCTTCGTCCACAACGGGACCGCGCGACGTGTTGATGAGATACGCCGTCGGTTTCATCTTCGCAAGGAAGGCGTCGTTGACGAGACCGGTCGTTTCCGGCGTCAGGGGACAGTGCAGGGTCACGACGTCGCTCTCTCGGAGCAGGGTGTCGAGGTCCACGAAGCTGACGCTGCCGAAGCCGTCGTACTGCCGCGTGTGGGGAGAAACCGCGAGTACGCGCATGCCCATCGCGTTCGCGATCTGCGCGACGGCTTTGCCGATCCGGCCGAAGCCGAAGATGCCGAAGGTTTTGCCGTGCAGCTCTCTGAGCGGCGTTTTCCAATAGCAGAAGTCCCTCGAGCGCGTCCAGTCGCCGGCTTTGACGCTGTCGTTGTGCAGCCCGACGTGCGTCGTCAGCTCCAGCAGCAGCGCGAATACGAGCTGCGCCACGCCGTTGGTGGAATAGGCGGGGATGTTGCAGACCGGGATGCCGCGCGCGCGGGCGGCGGCGCCGTCCACCACATTGTAGCCGGTGGAAAGCAGCAGGATGCACTGCAGGTCGGGCAGGGCGTTGATCGTTTCGGCGGAAACTACGGTCTTGTTCGTGACGAGGATGTTCGCCCCGGCGCTGCGCTGCGCCGTCAGCTCCGGCGGGGTATATTCATAGACCGTCCAGTCGTCCACACAATCGTTCAGCCAGTCCCACGAAAGATCGCCCGGGTTTTCTGCATAGCCGTCCAAGATGACAAGTTTCAAAGCAATCATCCTTTCATCGGTTCTTTTTCTCATTATATCACAAAAACAAAAAAAGAAAACTTGACAGAAGGAAAAATTTTCTATGAAAAACTCCTTATTTTTTTATTAAAATTGTTGACCGATTGCACGGTTCATAGTAGAATAATATCATGTATAACTGTCTATTGGTCAGGAGGCTGACGCTTGCAAAAGAAACGAAGCCGCAGCAATGTGATGAACTTCGCCGCGTTCATCTGCTTTCTGCTTGCGCTCGGGATGATCATTTTTCTTCGTCTGTCGCAGATGGAAAGCGTGCTGCAATGGTACCAGAAATATACCGACGCGCTCTCATCCTTTGAGCAGTGGATCCAGAAATACGGCGCCACCTGGTATTCCGTGCTGATCATCCTCGCGAACTTTATGCTCAAGGCTGTGATTCCGTGGTTTCCGCTGTCGTGTATCTGCGTGGCGTGCGGGGTGCTGTTCCCCGCGTATCTCGCGATCCCGATCAACACGGTCGGTGCGGCGCTCCTGTTTACAATCAAATATTTCTGGGGCAAGAAATACGGCGGCGGCAACGCCGAAAAGCTGCTTGCCAAAAACGAAAAAGCGGAGCAGCTCGTCGAACGCAGCAAGATCGGCTCCGCCGTGGTGCTGTTTTTTCTGCGGTTCTTTCCGTGTATTCCGATCAATTCGGTCAGCCGCCTTTACGGCACAAGCGATATCGGCTACTGGAAGTATCTGATCGTGTCGCTGCTCGGCTTTTCCTATAAGCTGTTTTCCTATACGATCATCGGCCGCAGCGTGTACGATCCGATGTCCGCAAGCTTTTTGCTGCCGTTCATTTTGCTGTTTATCCTCTCCGGACTGGTGCTGCTGGCGTTCAACGGCGTCGTCAGTCTTTCCAAGGGAGAGATCAGTCTCAATTGACATTCGCCGGCGTTTGCCGCGATGCGATAGATCAACCAAAAACCGAAAGGGAGATGAGTGATGGCTGCGTATCAACAACTGAAAACGCTGCTTGCGTCCCGTGCCATGGACGAAGCGTTTTCCCGTGTTTACATACCGGCACAGTTCGACACCCAGTATCAGCGGTTCACGCAGGTGCTGGAGGAATTCAAAGCGCGGTTCGACGAAAAGGGGACGCGCGACATCCGCCTGTTTTCCGCGCCCGGCCGTACGGAGGTCGGCGGCAACCATACCGACCACAACTACGGTAAGGTGCTCGCTGCGTCGATCAGTCTCGACGTCGTTGCGGCGGCGGCGAAAAACGACGAGGGCGTCGTCCGGATCAAATCGGCGGGCTACCCGATGGACGTCGTCTCGTGCAGCGACCTTGCGGTGCGCGACGCGGACGCCGGCCGCAGCCGCTCGCTGGTGCGCGGGATGCTCGACCGGTTCGTACAGCTCGGCTACAAGGTCGGCGGCTTCGACGCGACGACGGCGTCGCAGGTGCTTTCCGGCTCGGGACTGTCGTCTTCCGCCGCGTTCGAGGTGCTGATCGGCACGCTGATCAACCACCTTTACAACGATGGCAAGGTGTCGCCCGTGGAGATCGCAAAGATCGCACAGTATGCCGAAAACGTCCATTTCAAAAAGCCCTGCGGTCTGCTGGACCAGATGGCATGTTCCGTCGGCGGCTTTGTGACGATCGACTTTGCCGATCCGCAAAAGCCCGTGATCGGCAAGGTGGCGTTTGATTTCGCCTCCTGCGGGCACGCGCTGTGCATCGTCGATACCAAGGGCAGCCACTCCGACCTGACAGACGATTACGCCGCGATCCGCAGCGAAATGGAAGCCGTCGCCGGCTTCTTCGGCAAGAAGGTGCTGCGCGAGACCGATAAGCAATCGGTCCTCGACAACGCCGCCGCGATCGCAAAGCAGTGCGGCGAACGCGCCGTTTTGCGCGCGGTCCATTTCTTCAACGAAAACGAGCGGGTCGATAAAGAGGTGCAGTCGCTCGAAAGCGGCGATTTCGAAGCGTTCAAGCGCCTTGTGATCGAAAGCGGCTTTTCGTCCTATCTTTACAATCAGAATGTATTCACATCCAAACGGCCGAAGAACCAGCCGCTGTCTCTGGCGCTGCTGGTCAGCGAGGAGATTTTGCGCGGCCGCGGCGCGTGGCGGGTCCACGGCGGCGGTTTTGCGGGAACGATCCAGGCTTTCGTGCCGCTGGATATGCTCGACAGCTACGCGAACGCGATGCGCGCGCTGTTCGGGGATGACGCTTGTTATGTCCTGAATATCCGCCCGGTCGGCGGCGTTCAGATCAGTTAAATCACATTATTGAAGGAGCGATTGTTATGAAAAACGTATCAAAACGAGTATTGTGTGTCCTGCTCGCGCTGCTGATGCTGGCGAGCATGAGCGCCGTGCAGCTTGCCGGCGCGGCGGCGACGGTCGGCAAAGTGGAAACGCTGAAAGTCTCGTCTGTGGCACAAAATAAGATCACCCTCAAATGGAGCAAAGTCAACAAGGCGAGCGGCTACTGCGTCTATTCCTTTGACGCAAAGAAGGAGCTCTGGTCGGTCGAGACCTATACGACCGACACGACCTTCACCGCCAAGAGCCTGACGCCCGGCACGAAATACACCTATAAGGTCGCCGCGTATCAGAAGGACGGCACGACCCGCGTCTTCGGCAAAGATTCGCCGACGGTGTCCGCGCTGACGAAGCCCGACCGCGTGACGAAGCTGACCGCAAAGGTTTCGAAATCCGTGAAGGTCAAGCTGACCTGGGACGCCGCGCGCGGCGCGACCGGCTATGTCGTCTATGCCAAGAGCGGCGACAAATACAAGAAGGTCGCAACGACCAAAAAGCGCACGTACACAATTGCCTACAAAGCGGCCCCCGGCGTGATGTATTATAAAGTCAGAGCATACGTCAAGAGCGGCAAGACCACCCAGTATGCCGCCAAGTACAGCCCGGTCGCGAAGGTCAAGGCGCTGCCTGACGCCGTGACCAGTCTGACCGCCACCAACATCGGCGGCGCTTCCGCCACACTGAAGTGGAAGGCGGCGAACGGCGCGTCGGCGTATGTCATCTTCAAAAAGGATGTCGGTACGGACGGCAAATATGAACAGGTTGCCGTCACGAAGAAGACGACCTACGAAGTCAAGTATCCGGCGTCTCCGCGCACGGTCTATTACAGCGTGCAGTCAAGAGCGACAGTCAACGGCAAGACGACGCTGGCGGCTGTGAGCCAGCCGGTCTATATCTCCCTTTGGCCGAAGCCGGTGAGCGCCGTGTTCGTCAAGAAGGCGGGCCATGATTCGCTGACGCTTGAATGGGCGAAGGCAGACGGCGCGTCGGAATACCATGTCTATCAGTATATCGGCGGCGAACTGCAGGAGATCGGCACGACCGAAAAGACCACCTTTGTGGTGACAGGTCTGGAGCCGGAGACCAGCTACAGTTTCCGTGTCCGCGCAGTCGCGAACTATCTGGGACAGATCACCGAGACCGAGATCAGCCCGGTTTTGACCACGATGACCAACTTCGGTACCGTGAAGGGCGCGACCGTCGTGCTCAACAGCAACAACACCGCCGTGCTTTCGTGGAATGCCCTGGAGGGTGCCTCCGGCTATCAGGTGGAAAAGAAGGACGGCGACACCTGGAAGCTGATCGGCGAAAGCAAGACCACGCTGATGAACATCTCCGACAAGGAGAGCGGCGATAAGCTCGGCGTCGGCAAGACCTATTACTACCGTGTCCGCGCCTTTGTGGAAGAGAAAGGCGAAAAGGTCTATTCCCCCTACACCGATGTGATCGAAGTCCATTCCGTCCCCGGCAAGCCGGAAAAGGCGAAGGCGGCGGCTGGCTCCGACCATGCGATCGTGCTGGACTGGCCGGCAGTGGAAGGCGCAGACGGCTATCATCTTCAGTATTACAACAAGAACGGCAAATGGATCGACGACGTTGACGTGCTCGGCGCCGACGTTCATACCTATACGAGCAAGGACGGCAAGGTCCGCACCTATTACGCGAAGAAGAACCAGACCGAGAGCGGCACCTATCAGTTCCGCGTGGCGGCGGCTGTGGTCAACGCCGGCAGACTGACCTACGGCGCCTACGGCGATCCGATCTCCTTCAAGTACACCTATGAGCCGGAACCGGAGCAGATCTATTCCGAGGCGACGACGATCAACGGCGTGTTCGGCTATCTGTACGATCCGAATGAAAACGTCTTCTACACCGCGGACGACCCGTGGCAGCGCAACTTCGGCTTCAACAAGCTCTACGACTATGCGTCGCAGTTCGTCTGGATCCAGTATGACACCACGCGCTTCTACTTCACCTATCAGGATTCCGACTGGATGGTGCAGCCGTGGAAGGGTCAGTACGGCATTCTCCTTTACGGCGCGGAGCTCGGCGTCTATAAGAAGTACACCGACCGCGAAGCGGATCACTATGACTGCGCGCAGGATCAGGACCGCCTGCAGATGTCGATGGAATTTGAACGCTACTACTTCAACGACGACGGCACGACCGGCGAATGGAGACATGAGTTCAACCGTCCGTATGCGACCTACTGGTGGTGCACCGGCTTCAAACTGTCCGGTCTGATCCGTCTGGTTCAGCCGCTCGACGCCAACACCGTCAACGAAAACGTGGAAAAGCAGAACTATCCGGAGCTGCGCGCGAATTACCGCGTCACGATGAAGGACTTTGAGATGCTGGAAGTCTTCCTTGATGCAATGAAGGAAGTCGGCTACAAGCAGATCAATTATAAAGAAGGCGTCAAACCGAAGAACCTGGAATTCGCCTATCACGATCTGGACGTGTACTTCCCGTTCTAAAAAACGCAACCCGATGCCACCGCTGCGGCGGTGGCATTTCTGCAAAGGGGGATCCGTATGAAAGAGACTGCGCGGATTGTTTCCGCTTTCGGTACGCCGCAGATCGGCGGCGCGACGCCGGAGGAGCAGGCGTTTTTACAGCGTCTTGTTGCCGTGACGCCCTCGCCGCGCCAGAAAGCGCACGAGACGCTCGAATATTACAGCTTTCTGCACTTCGGCATGAACACGATGACGAACCGCGAATGGGGGACAGGCGACGAGCCGGCGACGCTGTTTGCGCCGGCGACGGTCGACACCGACCAGTGGTGCCGTGTCCTCAAAGAGAGCGGCAGCCGCGGCGTGATTTTGACGGCGAAGCACCACGACGGCTTTTGCCTTTGGGACACGAAAACGACGACCCACAGTGTGATGCACTCCCCCTACGGCAAGGATGTGCTGCGGCAGCTGCGTGAAAGCTGCGACAAATACGGGCTGCGGCTCGGCGTCTATCTTTCGCCGTGGGACCGCAACGCCGCCTGCTACGGGACCGAGGAATACAACGACTTCTTCGTCGCCCAGCTGACGGAGCTTTGTTCAAACTACGGAGATTTGTTCGAGGTCTGGTTCGACGGCGCCTGCGGCGAAGGACCGAACGGGAAACGGCAGCGCTACGACTGGCGGCGGTATTACAGCGTGATCCGCGCGCTGCAGCCGGACGCCGTGATCGCGATCAGCGGGCCGGACGTGCGTTGGATCGGCAATGAGGGCGGCCGTGTACGCGAAAGCGAATGGAGCGTTGTCGGCGCGCCCACCGTGTTGTCGGACCGCGTCGCGGCGCAGTCGCAGCAAAGTGAAACCGATCTCTCGTTTGACCGCTGTGAAGCCGACCTCGGCAGCCGGGACGCGCTGCAAAACGAGACGGACCTCATCTGGAGCCCCGCAGAGGCGGACGTTTCCGTGACGACGGGCTGGTTTTACCACGGGAGAGGCTACTACCTTTTCCGCAAAAAGCGGACGGCGAAACAGCTCGTTTCGATCTATTTCAACACCGTCGGCGGCAACGCTTCTCTCTTGTTGAATGTTCCGCCCGACAAAAACGGCTTGCTTTCCAACCGCGAACAGCGGACGCTGCGCCGTGTCAGGCAGCAGATCGACGCCGCCTTCCGCACGCCGCTGCAGCCGTTGCTCACTCTGCTTTCCGCGGATGGGACGGCGATTGACGCGCAGGGGCTCACAAACGGCGAAACCGTGCTGTTTCCGGCGGGTGCGTTCGTGCTGCGGTTGTCGTTTGACAGCGCTCAGCCTGTGCGGACGCTCGTGCTCGGAGAGGATACCGCGTACAGCCAGCGCGTCGAGCGCTTCTCCGTCTGGGCGGAGGACGCACACGGCGACGTGCGCAAGCAAAAAAGCGCGACCGTGATCGGACACATGAAGATTTTGCGTTTCTCCCGCCCGGTCAGGACAAAAACGCTGTATGTGGTGATCGAGCAGGCGCGGGATGTGCCGGCGCTCTGCCTGTGCAAAGTGTGGCGGTGAAACTGCCTTGCCGTCAATCCAACCGAGTTTTGCCGAATAGAAAGGGTTCTTTCATGATGCATAAAAAAGCATTTACCATATTGCTTCTCGCCGCGCTGCTTTTCTCCCTTTGTGCCTGCGGGGCGCAGACGGAACCGGCGCTGACACAGCCGCAGACGACCGAAGCTACAACCGCGCCGACAACGACGGCAATGACAACGACAACGACCGCTCCGACGACAACGACGGAACCGACGACCACCGAACCGCCGGTGTTCTCCGTCGATGACGTCGCCATGACCGCGACGCCAAACAGCAGCTGCTTTTCCAAAATCGGCTACAGCGGGGCGTTCGAGACCCTCGTCGTGACCTTCCGCGGCAGCGGTCAAACCTACTGCTATACGAATTTCACCGCGGCGGACTGGGCGGCGTTCCGGTCGGCGGACTCCCTCGGGAGCTATTACAACACGCATATCAAGGGCAATTATCCCTGTGAAAAGCAATAATACAGCAAAAAAACACACTTTTTTGGAAAAATCCCCCTGCGTCAGGGGTTGCTTGTGACGCTGCGTCATGTGCTACACTTGACGCGAGGGAGGTGGAAAGCTATGTCCACTTACACAACCGGAGAGATCGCAAAGCTTTGCGGCGTGACCGTCCGCACGGTCCAGTACTATGATACGCGCGGCATCCTTGTGCCGACTTCTCTTTCCGAAGGCGGCCGGCGGCTCTACAGCGACGACGACCTGCGGCGGATGCGCGTGATCTGCTTTCTGCGCGAACTGGGGCTGCCGATCGACACGATCGGGCAGATTCTCGAAGAAGAAGACCCCGGCAGCGTGATCGAACTGCTCTTGCAGCAGCAGGAGACGGTGCTGCGGCAGGAGATCGACACGCAGACGGAAAAGCTAGAAAAACTGGAAGCGCTGCGGCGAGAGCTGAAAAGCGCAGGCGAGATCTCGGTGGAATCCATCGGCGACATAGCCTGTACCATGACGAACAACAACAAACTGAAGAAAGTACGCCGGACCTTGATTCTGACAGCGATCCCGGTCGGGATCCTTGAAATCGCGGGTATCCTCTTGTGGATCTTGAAAGGCGTCTGGTGGGTGTTCGCGCTCTACGTGATCGTTGCGATCCCCTGGGGTATCGTGATCTCGCGCTATTACTTCAAGAACACCGCCTACCTTTGCCCGCAGTGCCACACGGTGTTTCAGCCGACGTTCAAGGAGGCTTTCTTTGCGCGGCACACGCCGAAAACGCGCCGCGTGACCTGCACCCACTGCGGTCACAAAGGTTTTTGCGTGGAGGTTGCGGCGGAAGACCTGCCGGCGGCAGACAAGCAGTAATCAAACATCAACCGTAGGGGCGGCCATTGGCCGCCCGTTTTCTTTTTGATTTGCTATTGCAAACAGCGGAAAAAAGCGGTACAATATGGAAAACGATCAAAGGAGGGAGAGCGGATGGCGACAATCGCGGCGAAAGCGCCGCGCGATTTTGCGC
>JAEEGL012727221.1_pt1 | contig 14067 bp, 10 predicted proteins | sample 9134231 | NCBI WGS metagenome assembly JAEEGL01 (sample SAMN16246548, study PRJNA631951) | gut metagenome | biome: gut microbiome; feature: rumen; material: fiber-attached | host: Bos | place: Iran: Karaj | collected 2018-10
AACAGCGCCGTGAGGTTCTGCAGCGGCGGGATGAACTCGCCCCGGAACAGCGGGAAAAGGATTCCCGCAGGATCTGTGAACAGATCCTCTGCGCAGATATATACCGCAGATCGGATACGATTCTGCTTTTCAAAGCATTCGGCAGCGAAGCGGATCTGTCCGTATTTGAGAAAGCGGCGCAGGCGGGAGGGAAGACGCTGCTCTACCCCTTCTGCCCGGATCGGGAACAGCTTCTGCCGCTGAAAGCGGGAGACACATGGGAAACGGATCGTTTCGGGATCCGGGTGCCTGTTCGAAAGGATGCGGAGGAAGCAGATCCTTCTTCGATCGATCTGATCCTCTGCCCGTGTGCCGGATTTGATGATTCGGGCGGGCGGCTCGGAATGGGAAAAGGGTACTATGACCGCTTCTTTCCGAAGTGCCCGCAGGCGTTCCGGCTTCTTGTCGCATTCGAAGCACAGCGGCTGGAAAAAGTCGTCACGGAGCCGTGGGATGCCAGGATGGACGGGATCGTCACGGAGTCGCGCCTGCTGCTTTTCTGAGACGGCGGTTCAGCGTTCGAACAGCCGGATCAGAAAAGAACGGATCCGTTCACCTTTGCCGGAATACGGATGCTCCCGAAGAGGGAGATTGAAGCGTGCGGAGCCGATAAGAACGGAAGACGGATGGGTGAATTCCCGGAAGCCCCATCGGCCGTGATAGGCGCCGGTCCCGGAGTGTCCGGTACCTCCGAAGGGAACGCCCCGGACCAGCAGATGTAGACAGACTTCATTGATGCCGCCTCCTCCGTACTGCTGGGTCCGCATCACCCGTTTTGCCCAGGGGAGATCTTTGGTAAAGAGATAGAGGGCAAGGCCGTGCTCCCGCCCGGAGATCGTGTCCAGAAGTGCATCGATCGATGCGTCCGGGTAAGGGACGACCGGCAGGATCGGACTGAACAGCTCCCGCTGAACGATCTCCTCATCGATCCGGACCGGATAGATCACAGTAGGGGAAAAGCGGAGGGTATCGCTGTCGCCTTCTCCGCCGAAGAGGATGCGGTCACGGTACTGTTCGGCTGTTTTCACACAGCGTTCGTAGGCAGTCCGGGAAATGAGACGGGGGTATTCGGAGTTCCGGAGAGGGGCATCCCCGATCTGTCTGCAGAAAGCGGCCCGCAGTTCCCGCAGGAAAGCTTCTGCCACTTCCTCCGCGACAGCGACCTGATTGATGTCGATGCAGATCTGACCGCTGTTGAGCAGCTTGAAAAAGGCGATCTTCCGCGCAGCGTCCTTCAGGTCGGCATCCTTGCGGACAATGCACCAGTTCCCGTTTTCCCCGCCGAGTTCAAGGGCGACAGGGGTAAGATTCTTTGCGGCTTCCGCCATCACATGACGTCCGACAGCCGGAGATCCGGTGTAAAAGATCTTGTCAAAGCGCTCTGCAAGACAGAGATCGGCTGTGTCATGACCGCCTTCGATCACCGTCACGTACTCCGGAGAAAAGCACGCGGCGGTCAGTTCTTTCAGAAGGGCGGTACTGCACGGGGATTTGGAACTTGCCTTGATCACGGCGGTGTTCCCCCCGGCAATGGCTGCAATCAGCACTCCGAGGGAGAGCAGAAAAGGAAAATTATACGGGCTGATGATCAGCGAGACGCCATAGGGCATGGGATAGACTTTCGTGATCAGACTGGGAAAACACGCGAGACCGCTGAAATGAGTTTCAGGTCTGGCCCATCTGCGGAGACCGCGGATCGTTTCGTTGATCTCCAGCAGGAGTGTCCCCGTATCACAGAAATAGGCTTCGAGAGGGTGCCTTCCCAGATCAGCAGCGAGAGCCTTCTCTATTTTTTCCTGATTTGCAAGGATACAGGACCGCAGCGTTTTCAGCTGACGAAGACGCCAGGAGAGATCCAGCGTGGTACCGGTGCGGAAGAAAGCCCGCTGGTTTTCAACACATTGATGGATATCTGTCATTCATTCGGCCTCCAATGGAAGAATGCGCTGTATGGATCCGGAGTGCTGTTTTCGGGTTGGTTTCCAGTATAACGCGGGAGGAGAAACAGGACAAGAGGTACCGGACTGAAGAAGAAAAAGGACAGATAAGAACGTGAAGAGAGCCGCAGGAATGTCTGCGGCTCTCTTCGCATTTCGCACAGAGAAAAGGAAGAAACGGGAGACGTGAACTGGACGGACACCGCTCAGACACCCGGCGTGACAGGAAGTCCGGTGCCGAGAGAAAAGGGGACCGTGAAGCCCGCCTCACTTTGCTCACTGCAGTAGATCTCGCAGTTGGCAATATATTTTGACCAGTAGCTGCCGTGCGAATCGGGGGAAAGGTATTCCAGGATCCCTTTCATGGAAACGGCATGGGTGGAAATGAGCACATTGCCTTTCAGAGAACGGATCTCCTCCAGAAACTCTCCGCTCCTGACCACAACGCTCTGAAGAGGTTCCATACCGGCTGGAGCGGGATTCCGGATGAGATCCTCAAAAAAACGCTTCAGCTCCGGAGCGGGAGCGCTCAGATCCGATCCTTCATAGGGACCGTAGTCCATTTCGATCAGGCGAATGTCTGCCTGCACCGGGATGCCTGCGGCAAGGATCTCGGCGGTCTGAAGCGCGCGAGTGAGCGGACTGGAGAAGGCGTGATCGAAACAGACCCCTTTCGAACGGAGACGAAGGGCTGCCTCCTCTGCCTGCGCGATCCCGCGGCTGTTCAGGGGGACGTCGCTCCTTCCCTGCAGCAGTCTGCGGCTGTTCATTTCGGTCTGACCGTGCCGGATGATATAAAGCATGAGACTCTCCTCCCCGCAGTGACTCTGAACGTCCGGAAAAGGAACCGGAAGCATAAGGAAAAGGCGGAAAGCGTTTGCTTCCCGCCTTCCTGAAGGGAACTTACAGGCTGTTTCTCCTGCGGATCTCGATCCTCTTCTGCCGTTCCTCGATGAATTTCGGGAGGACTTTCGGACGATCGAAATAATCGATACTTTCGATATCCGTGCGCTTGCGCAGGTGGATGGCATCGAATTTGCAGCGGGTGGTGCAGACTCCGCAGCCCAGGCACTTGTTCGGATCGACGAAAGAAGCGCCGCAGCCGAGGCAGCGTGCTGTTTCGATCTTCATCTGTTCCTCGGTGAAAGTCCTGCGGTCGTCCCGGAAAGAGGAGGCTTTGGCCGCATCCTTCATCGGGACCTGCCGCGGAGAAGCGTTATAACTCCGCTTTACTGTGTCAAAGTCTACGTTGTCCTTGTCAAAGGAACGGTATGTCAGGCGGTCGCGCCCGATCACGAGACTCTGGCCGGGATGAACATAACGGTGGATGGAGATGGCAGCCTGTTTGCCCTGAGCGATGGCATCGATGGCAAACTTCGGTCCGGTATAGGCATCACCGCCGACAAAGATGTCCTTCTGCGCGGTCTGATACGTGAAGGCATCGGCTTCCACACGGCCTTTTTCATCGAGTTTCAGTTCTCCGAGATCCAGTCCGCCAAGATCAACGCGCTGGCCGATCGCTGCAAGAACAGCGTCGCATTCAATGCGCCTGTCTCCTTCACAAACGAAGGCGCAGACTTTCCCGTCCTTCCCTTCGATCGCAAGAGGCCTGTGTTCAAAGAGAAAGCGGACTCCTTCGTCCCTGGCTTCCGCAACTTCGGCGGGGTCGGCGGGCATATCCTTCTCCGTGCGACGGTAGGCAACGGTGACTTCCGCCCCGAGACGCACTGCCGTACGGGCCACATCCATTGCCACATTGCCTCCGCCGACAACGACGACTTTCCTGCCGACAGCCGGACGGCTGCCGGAGTTGACTTCCCGGAGAAAATCTATGCCGCCCCATACTCCCTGCAGATCTTCGCCCGGTATCCCGAGAGAGGAGGAACGCTGAGCGCCTGCGGCAAGATAGAAAGCGTCATAACCCTGCTCGCGAAGCTGCTGGATCGTGATGTCTTTTCCGACTTCCACACCGCAGCGGAAGATCACACCCAATTCTTTGAGCACGTCGATCTCGGCGTCCAGCACGGTCTTCTCAAGGCGGAAATTTGGAATTCCGTAACGGAGCATTCCTCCGGGCAGGTCGTTTTTCTCAAAGACCGTCACCCTGTAATTGTCGGCTGCGAGATAATAGGCACAGCTGAGACCGGCAGGACCCGCACCGATGACGGCAATTTTTTTGTCACTGTAATCGTAGAGCTTTTTCGGAACGAAGCGGGTATCACGTTCCAGTTCCTTATCGGCAATGAATCTCTTCACTTCATCGATGGCAACGGCCCGGTCGATATCACCGCGGGAGCAGACTTCTTCGCATTTCCGGTTGCAGATCCGGCCGCAGACGGCGGGAAGGGGATTCTCTTTCTTGATCAGTTCCAAAGCATCAAGATAGCGGCCCTGGGCAGCCAGCTTGAGATAGCCCTGTACAGCGATATGAGCAGGGCAGGCGGTCTTGCAGGGAGAGGTCCCCTCCGGAGCGATATACTCGCGGTTCGTGCGGTGCTCCGGATTCCAGTGATCCGGGGTCCATTCAAGGTCGTCCGGGAGTTCCTTGTGCTTGTGTTCGATGGGAGTGAGAGAACAGAGTTTCTGGCCCATCTGGATGGCGTTGTTGGCGCAGCGGTCTGTGCACTGGCCGCAGGCGACGCATTTTTCCTGGTCGATCTCCGCAACATAATTGCTTCTGGAGGTATCGGGCGTGTTGTAGTACTGCGTGACGCCGAGAGCAAGACAGCTTTCGGGCATGCAGTTGCAGATGGCAAAGGTTTCACCGGAATGGAGCGTCGTGATCTGATGGACGCAGCCGCGCTCATCGCATTTCCGGATCAGTTCTTTTGCTTCAGCTACGGATATCGGTTTGCCCTTGCCCGTACGGTTGAACATGTCCCCGACATGGCCCATGAAAAGGCAAAGCCCTTCATCCAGGTCACCGCTGCCCTCTCCCATCATGCGCCGGACACGCCGGCACTGACAGGGCGTAACGCTTATATGCCCTTCGTTGTCTTCAATATACTTGTTGCAGCGCTCATTGTCTATGTGCTCCGCATCGGCCGGAATGGCGCTTTCAATGGGAATGACCCGCATGATGCCGGCGCCCATGGGCGTATTGGGAGCATGCTCGATCTGGCTCGTTGTTGCATGCCCATGGAACGCATAAGCGATTTCGGGATGCGCGATGCAGAATTTTTCGTTGATGAGCAGGAATTCAAAGATGCCCGGAGTATACGGGGGCAGAAGATAGATTTCCAGATTCACCTTCGGCACGACTACCTGTACCACCAGACCGATATCCGTGATTTCGTGCAGGATCTCCCTTGTCCGCGCGACAGGGAGTTTTGCTTTTTTTGCAATGATGGGAACAAATGCAGGCTTCATATCGGTCATGGCAAGCATGACGCTGATCTGTTCATCCGTGATCCATTTTTCAAAAAGACGGTATTCCGCACAGTCCGGGGTGATCGTGTAATGGCCGCCGTTGATTTTCTGACAAAGACGGATAAGGTTCTCTCTGACTTCCAAGATGATTCCTCCTGTTATAATGATTTGCGTGATGTTTCAGCCGGACATGCCGGTATGATCGTGAGGGATTCCAAACCTGTACTCATCATAAACCGGGAACCGGGAAAAAGCAAGGAAGACCGGCTTTCACCGCTTGAACATCCTTGCGAAATTGACAAGCGGTTCAATGGCGGCATCCAGATCGGATATCGCTTTATTCAGCTTCTCGAAGTCCACGGCGTTGAGCTTGCGGACTGTCTGGGTGATCGCATCGGTATTATCGATGATCACGGTATTCGCATTGTCGATCAGTTCGGTCGCGTCGCCTACAAGCGAATTGATCTGAGCGGTCGAATCCCGGATCAGCGTACCTGCGTCAGCTGCCAGTTCATCGACCCGCGAAAGAGACTCCTGCACATGATCGAAAACGGCAAGTGTTTTCGGTACGATGCTGACCAGCGCGATGAGCAGCAGAACCGCAAGTGCGATCCCGCAGATGGAGATGATCCGGGAGTGGCGGACTGCCTTTTTCTGATAGGAGAGGAGTTCAGCCAGAATGGCTTCCTGTGTGCCGGGAGCGGCGGACGGTTCAGTTCCCATAAGAGCCTCCTGTTGTTGATGTTGGTATTTGTTTTTTGCTTTTTCTTTATCATAATGCCTGATGAGGCAAAGCGCAAGATTCCTTCCTGCCTTTCGCGGTTGACACGACCTGCCGCTTGAAATAAAATATACACGGAAAGAAGGGATAGCCTGTGTTCAGCCTGATACCGATCCTGCTCCTGACGCCGAATGCCCTGCTCATCCTGTCGGCGGTGGTTCCGGCCGTGCTCCTGCTTATCTACGTCTACAGACAGGACCGTCTGGAAAAAGAATCCTGGAGGCTTATCGGAAAACTGGTCCTTTTCGGCGCCATTTCCACACTTGCGGCGCAGGTCCTTGAAAGCGTGGGCATCGCACTGCTGCCGTATGTAACGGAAGCAGGATCGGATATGTATTACGTCCTCCTGTTCTTCGTTGTTGTCGGACTTGTGGAGGAAGGGTGCAAATACTTCATGCTGCGCTGGAAGACGTGGAGGAATCCGGAATTCGACTGCCGCTTCGACGGCGTGGTCTATGCCTGTGCGGTGAGTCTCGGCTTCGCACTGTGGGAAAACATCGCCTACGTGATATCCTACGGATTCGGGACGGCGCTGGTCCGGGCAGTGACCGCCGTTCCCGGACACGCCTGCTTCGGAGTGTTCATGGGGGCTTTCTACGGAACGGCAGCGGCGCACAGGTCTGCAGGCAACGACCATGCAGCTGCATGGTGCCGGAAGCTTTCCTTCCTGGTGCCGGCGATCCTGCACGGGATCTACGATTATATAGCCGGCCGGGAGGAAGGGATCCTTGTTTTCATTGTTTTCGTTGCGGTGATGTTCATTATGGCCGTCCGGATCGTAAAGAAAATGTCGGCCGTAGACCGGTATCTCTGATGCTCCGGAATGCGGGCAGAACACTTTGACAGAAACAGGAGGCGGAGAAAAATGAAAAAAGTTTTAAAGGCTCTGCTGATTTTGCTGCTTGTGATCATAGTCGCAGTCGGAGCTCTGCTCGGCTGGCTGACAGCTACGGAATTCAATCCGGATCCTGTGGAAGGCCTGACAGCGCTTCGGTCGGATGCGGAGGAAACACTTCCCGCTCAGCACGAACTGAAGATCCTCAGCTGGAACATAGGCTATGCCGGACTCGGCAGGGAATCCGATTTCTTCATGGATGGCGGGGAACATGTCATTTCCGCAGATGAAGCGGGCGTCCGCCGTTATCTGTCCGGTATCGGGGCGACTGTGGAATCGGGAGACTACGATCTCGTCATGCTGCAGGAAGTGGACGTGGATTCCGCGCGAACCTTCCGCATCAACGAGGCAGAGACGCTTGCCTCAGGGGATGCCTATCAGGCGCTGAATTATTCATGCCCCTTCGTGCCCAATCCGAACACGCTCATCATTGAACCGCTGGGACGGATCAACAGCGGCCTGCTCACGATGTCGGAATACAGGATAAGCAGCTCCGAGCGTCATGCGCTTCCCTGCCCCTTTTCCTGGCCGCTCCGTATCGCCAACCTCAAACGCTGCCTGCTGGTGAGTTATCTCCCCATAGAGGGCAGTGAGAACCAGCTCGTGCTGGTGAACCTCCACCTGGAGGCGTATGACAGCGGAGAGGGGAAAATCGCGCAGACAAAGCAGCTGAAGGAATTCATCCGAAGCGAATATGAAAAAGGAAACTATGTCATCGCCGGGGGAGATTTCAATCAGGTCTTCCCGGGGAGTCTCGCGGTGTATCCGAACGGGCATCCGGACCTTTGGGAGGTCGGAACGCTGGATGAAAGCGCGCTTCCCGGCGAGGGATGGCAGTTTGCATATGACACATCGGTCCCGACCTGCAGACTGCTGAATCAGCCCTATGATCCGGCCGACACGGAGAACACCCAGTATTATGTGATCGACGGGTATATTCTTTCACCGAATGTGGAACTGGTGTCTGTGAACAGCCTGGATGCGGGCTTTGAAAACTCCGACCATAACCCGGTCAGCCTCTGTGTCAGACTGAAATGAGCAAGACCGGCCGGCAGGCGGGTGCATCGGATCTGCAGCCGGCGCAGCATTCTTTTTCCGGGCGGGCAATCTCAGAGGAAAACCTTGAGTTTTCCTCTGAGATAGTTTATATTGATATTTCAGCATAAGGAAAGAACCGCAGAGGAACCTGCGGCCGTGGAGATCCGAGATGAACAGAAATTATACGAAGTTGTATGAACTGCCGGCAGGGGCTTCGGAGAAGGAAGCACCTGTCGTGATCAGAGAAGGGACCCTTCTTCGGGACGACACTACAGACAGTGTTCTGGCCCGCCTGCATCTGCAGTGCAAAGGGGAAAAACCGGTAAAAAAAGTCGTTGTCTCGGTTCAGGCGCTGAACGGGAACGGAAGCCCGGTCGGAGCCGTGGAAGAAGCGGCATGGGATCGGGCGGAAGAAACGGGTTCGAAAGAAGAATACGGTGAGATCGAGCTGATGCTTCCGTGGACTGCCCACAGTTTTACAGCGGAGATAAAGGAAGTCGTCTTCACGGAGAAAGACGACGGGGAAACAGGATCCGGGAACGGGACGGCCGGGACAGATGAAACGGCTTCGGAAGCCGGGAGAGGCGCTGATTCTTCCTCTCCCGATGAAGATCTGCAGAAACCATCCGAAGAACCGGATACAGATACGACGGAGGAAAAGGCCGGGACGGAACCGTCGGCAGACGATCCGGACGGAGCGGGTGTGAAAAGAGAGGAAGACCTGCCGGCCGCAGCGGATGAATGTGCTCCTGAAAACGAAGAAGCAGAAGCTGAGGAGAACACGGAAGACGATGCGGAAGAAGAGGAAGAGGGGGAGGAATCCCGGTTCAGCTGGAAAACGCTTCTGGTCGCAGCGATCCCTGCAGTATTGATCCTCTCCGGTCTGCTTGCTATTCTTTTCATGCTGAAGATCACTCCGGACAGGAATTACCGGAATGCTTCCTCTCTGTATCAGGAAGGCAGATATGAAGAAGCCGCCGCCGCCTTCGATGCGATGAACGGCTATAAGGACAGTGATGCAAGAGCGGCTGAGGCCAGAAACGCCAAGGCATATGTGGATGCTGTCCAGCTTCTGAACGAGGGGAAATACAGTGAAGCGATCAAGGCGCTGAGAAAACTCGGCAGTTATCAGAACAGTGCAGCACGTGCGGACGAGATCGAGGAAAACCTGCTCTCCGCTGCATATTCCGAGGCGGAGACACTGCTCGCGCAGTCCAGACTCTTCGAAGCGGCAACAGCCTTCTACAGAATCGCTGAATACAGCGATGCGCGGGAACGCTGCTTTGCCGTGTGGTCGGAACTTACAAAGCAGGAAAAGATCTCGGCCGGGATCCAGTCGCTGATATGCCTTCGGGACGGGACCTGCGAAGCAGCCGGAGAGAATTCCGACGGCGAGTGCGACGTGGCGGACTGGAAGGATATCATTGCTGTTTCCGCCGGCAGTTCCGCTGCGGTAGGACTTCGCGCAGACGGGACAGTCGTTGCGACCGGGGACAACAGCGAGGGACAGTGTGATGTGGAAGGCTGGAGAGATATCGTTGCGGTTTCTTCCGGATACTGGAACACGGCAGGCCTTAAAGCGGATGGTACGGTCGTCCTTACAGGGCATCCCTGCGATGTTTCGGACTGGTCGGATATCACGCAGGTCAGCACAGGGATCTTCCATACAGTCGGGCTGCGAAAGGACAGCTCCGTCGTAGCTGCGAGAGCGGTGGACTATACAGGGCAGTCCCATGACTACGGCCAGTGTGATGTGGAAACCTGGGGCAATATCACGCAGGTGGCGGCAGGAATGAGTTTCACGGTGGCGTTGTGCTCCAACGGTACGGTGGTCGCTGCAGGCGATAATACATATGGACAGTGTGACGTCGGAGAATGGACAGACATCGTTGCGATCGATGCCAGCGGCTGGCATACGGTCGGACTGAAAGCGGACGGGACCGTACTGGCTGTCGGACTCAATGAAAACGGAGAATGCGATGTGGAGGAGTGGACAGACATCGTTGCTGTCAGCACCGGAAACGCCCATACCCTCGGCCTGAAGGCAGACGGAACGGTAGTGGCGGTAGGAAACAACCGGGACGGAAGATGCGACGTCGAAAACTGGAAAATCCGCTGAGCATCAGAGGAGATCATAACGGTACAAAGTCAGAAAATGCAGAAGTCCCGGAAAAAAGTGCTCTTTGAAAACACTGCGGATCAGCATCAGGAAAGGAGAAAAGCCATGCTTGAAAGCGCGATTCAGGTTGGGAACCTGCTGTTGAAAAACAGACTGGTCATGCCGCCGATGGCAACGGAAAGGTCGGAGGGCGGAGAAGTTTCTGACGCTCTTGTGAAGTATTACGATGAGATGTCAGCAGGGGGCTGGCTGGGTCTCATCATTCAGGAGCATGCGTTTATAACGCTGGAAGGAAAGGCAAGCCCGAATCAGATCTCCTTTGCGGAGGATGCGTGCATTCCGGGACTGAAGCGGATCACGGAAGTGATTCACAGGAACGGGGTGCCGGTCATCGCACAGCTGAATCATGCCGGGAATGCGGCGCGCAGGGAAGTGACCGGAATGGAAGCGGTCAGCGCGAGCTGTACACTCAATCCGCGTGCCGCGTCGGGAGAAAAAAGAGATCTGCCCAGAGAAATGACGCAGGCGGATATCGATCGCATAGTCGGATGCTTTGCCGATGCCGCGGGGAGAGCCCGGGAGGCAGGGTATGACGGCGTGGAGATCCATTCCGCCCACGGATACCTGCTGAACCAGTTTTATTCCCCTCTTACGAATCACCGGACAGATGCCTATGCCGGGTCTTCGATGGAAGGGCGTACGCGCTTCCACGTACAGGTCGCCTCCGCGATCCGTGAACGGACGGGAAAGGATTTCCTGATCGCTCTTCGGCTCGGAGCAGCGGATTACATGGAGGGAGGAGCAGATGTTTCGGAGGTGCCGGAAGCAGCAGGACGTTTTGCAGCGGCAGGAGTGGATCTGCTCGACATTTCCGGAGGCATGTGCGGTTTCAGCCGCCCTGGCCACAATGAACCGGGCTGGTTTGCGGAACTTTCAGAGGCAGCAGCAACGGTGGCGGGACTTCCGGTCCTGCTGACCGGAGGCATTGGTGAAAAAGAGGATGCGGAGCGCCTGCTTCGTGAAGGAAAGGCGGACCTGATCGGAGTCGGGAGAGCCTTTCTGGCAGATCACGGGCTGCCGCAGAAGTGGATGCGATAAAAACAATAAGAACAGAGAGCGGGACGGACAGGAAAGCCTGTCCGTCCCGCTCTCTGTTTTGGAGTTTGGGTCAGAGCATGAAGCCCCGCTTTTTTGCATCAAAGAGCAGCTCGTCCCGGAAGTCGGGATGAGCGATGGCAATGAGCTGTTTTGCGCGGCTTGCGAGGGATTCGCCCCGCAGATGGGCGACACCGTACTCCGTGACGATATAATCCACATCGTTTTTGCTGGTCGTAACGACGGCGCCGGGAGTAAGGGAGGAACGGATCTTGCTGATCCCTTTCGTGGTGGAAGAAAACGCAATGAAGCTTTTCCCGCCTTTTGACTGGCAGGCTCCGCGTACATAATCGACCTGCCCGCCTGAACCGGACATGTGCTTTGTCCCGATGGATTCGGCACAGACCTGTCCGAACAGATCCACTTCAACGGCAGCGTTGATGGAAATCATGTTTTCATTAAGAGAGATGACCGCAGGATCGTTCACGTATTCTACCGGCAGGATCTCGATAGCGGGATTGTCGTCCACATAGTCATAGATCCGCTGGGAACCGTATGCGAAAGTGGTAACGCTGCGATAGCGGTGGATCTGCTTTTTCGAGTTGTTCACAGCTCCGCATTCCAGAAGCTCTACCATGGAGTCGGTGAACATCTCGGTGTGGATCCCCAGATCATGTTTGGTCTTGAGCGCGGCTCCGACTGCGTCCGGGATGGCGCCGATACCGAGCTGGATGCATGCACCGTCGGGAATGAGTTCGGCAATATAGCCTCCGATGGTGGAACTGATCCGGTCCGGCTCTGCGTGGGGAAGGACGGGGAGAGGATGGTCATTTTCCAGTATGGCGTCGATCCGGCTGATATGCAGCTGGGTCCCGCGCACGGCGCGCGGGAGCTCCCGGTTCACCTCCAGAAAAATGCGCTGTGTCTTGTCCAGCATGGCTTCCGAGTAGGAAGTGGTGCAGGAAAGAGAGAAGAAACCATGACTGTCCATGGGAGAGACGGACAGGACCACCGCGTCATAGTCGCAGCAGCGGCGGATGATGCCGGGCATGTCCCGGTAGTAGCCGGGCATCAGATCGGCGTATCCTCCATTGACGGCTTTTCGGGCGCCGCTTCCGGAAAACCAGGAGATACCGTTCAGTTTTCCGTTCAGCGTGCTGTCCTGGTAGAATGCAAAAGGATAGACATCAAGCATCGACTGCACCCATACATCTTTGAGGTCCTCTGCGGCGGCCCGGTCAGCCAGGGCGGCGAGAAAACCGGCGGGAGCGGAGGTGGCGGCGTCCGTCCCGATGCGCCAGCCGTTTTCCACGCGGGCGGCAAGAGACTGCGCAGAGGTGAGCTTTTCCCGATATTGAACAGAATAGTCCTGCATAAGTGACCCTCCCTGTATTGAATGATTGAGAATGATACGGGAAGTCCCTTTCCTCAGGAAGAGGAGAGTATCCTCCCGCTTTTCTTTTTCTGCAGATTATTTCCCGTCCGGAAAACTGGTGAATGCGCCGGATTCAACAGCAGGAAGTCCGTTTTTTTCTTTTTCTGCTGCGATCGCCCGGATCAGGAATGCCATGTTATGCGCCAGGTTGCGCATGGTCTGGAGTCCTTCCAGATCTTTTTCCACATCTTCAGCGGAAAAACCGTGCACCTGATTCCAATAGGTGCTGGATACGACCGGCATGCCGGAAATCGTAAAATACTTGTTCAGAACATCGAAACTGGCTGTGTTGCCTCCTCGTCTGCAGGTCACGACGGCTGCGCCGGCCTTCATCTGCTTGGAAAAACCGGTACTGTAAAAAAGACGGTCCAGAAAAGAGAGGAGCGCTCCGTTCGGCGAGCCGAAATAGACCGGACTTCCGACGACAAGACCGTCCGCTTTTTCAAATTTGGCAGCGGTTTCGTTCACTCCGTCCGCGTCATAAAAACAGCGGTCGTTCTTATCGCAGAAGCCGCAGGCGATGCAGTCCCGCACCGGAAGCTTTCCGATCTGCAGCATCTCTGTTTCGATTCCGTCAGCCTCAAGCGTGTTCTTTACTTCCTGCAGGGCTCTCGCCGTACATCCGTTCTCATGCGGGCTCCCGTTCAGCAGCAGGACTTTCATGGATCTTGCCTCCTTATGTTCATTCTGTTTTTCTCAATGTACCATGGCCGGAACGAATCGTCAACCGCACCGTTGCCCGGCACAGGCAAAACAGGGGACCTTCCTTGACAAGTCAGGGGGGATATCATAATATGAAAACACAGTTCTAGAGTTAACAGCGCTTGATACGGAGGGATTTCCATGCCACCAAGAAGCCACAGCAGCAGTTCCCACTCCAGCTCCTCAAGATCATCCTCCTCTTCGTCTTCCCGCTCTTATTCTTCCTCGTCCCGTTCGTATTCGTCCTCTTCGTCTTCCAGATCCTACAGCAGTTCAGGTTACGGACCGCGCAGTCACTCATCGTCCTCTCACAGCTCCGCTGTGCGGTCGTCCGCTGCCGGAACCCGGTCTTTCGCGAACGGGAAGTATACGGAAAAGACATCCCCGTATGTAAGCGGAGGCAATGCCGCAGGACGGATCATCCGGAGGAAGAGAGTCAACCAGCCTGCAGGATGGAAGCAGACGGAGCACGGCGGGAAAAGACCGGAGACGCATTACTGCCTCCGCCACAATTATATCTATTATCCGGAAAGCTGGACAGACGGGAATACCGGGAAAACCTATCAGAAAGGGTATTATGACGAAGAGGGGACCTATTATCAGGATGTCGTGTTCCGCAGGAACGGACGCTATGACAATGTCGTCTGCAAATGCGAA
>JAEEGL012770532.1_pt1 | contig 14067 bp, 7 predicted proteins | sample 9134231 | NCBI WGS metagenome assembly JAEEGL01 (sample SAMN16246548, study PRJNA631951) | gut metagenome | biome: gut microbiome; feature: rumen; material: fiber-attached | host: Bos | place: Iran: Karaj | collected 2018-10
TAGCCCCGAAAAACCGCAATATGGGGTCGAGCAGCAGCAGACAAACCGCACCAAACAGAATGCCGGTGATGATTTTCAGCACCACCGAGTTGCCCAAAATGCGCTGCGCCATCGAGTAGTCTTTCTGTCCCAGCTTCACCGAGAGAAACGTGCTCGCGCCCACACCGATGCAGGCTCCAATGGCCCCGCTCAGGTTCATAAACGGAAACGTGATGGCCAAGCCCGATATGGCCATAGGTCCTACACCCTGGCCGATGAAGATAGAGTCAACCATGTTGTAGAGGCTCGACGCCACCATGGCTACAATAGCCGGAACGGCATACTGTACTAGCAGCCTGCCCACAGGCTTCGACCCCAATTCAAGCGTTGCTTTCTTGTTGTCCATTCATTTCACAGTTCAATGTTCAAAGTTAGTCTAATGCTCAATCCAGCGGCAAAGGTACTAAAAACAAAAGAAAAGAAAAAGGAAAACTCCATTTTCTTTTCTATGCATTATTCATAATTCATTATTCATTATGCATTTTGCATTATGTATTATGCATTATGAATTCTCTATCAGAATCTCCTGCAGCACAATGCCCGGATCCATGAAATATACTCTCAGCCGTCTGCTGCCCCCGCAAGAGGCAGGAATACTGATGCGGCGCGATGCATAACCGCGGAGTACATTCAGGCGCCATTCGGCCGAAAAGTCGTCGGCATGAATGGAGAACACCTCCGGAGCACTGTCGCCCAGCTGAACGGCATAGCGGGCATCGCGGCCCTCATATACGTGTAGCGTTGGCAGCGTACGTATCTCTATCTCTGTGTCGGCAGGCTCAAGGTCGAGCTCGTAGTCAACGTAGGGAGCTGAGGCGATGTCGGCCAATTGATACGAGGGAGTGTCGAAAGACTGAACCATCACACCGTCGCTATAGCCAAGCTGCTCGATGCGCAGAACGCGCCCGTCCTTGCCGTCGTGTTTGTTCTGATAGGCCGAGGCCGGAATCCTGACGCGAGGCTCGCGGTTAAAGGGCGGCCATGTGCCTATGAAAATACGGCAGAGGCGAGCATCGGACTTCAGATTGGTGACCATGAGACGGTTGCTGCCTTTACGGAGATGGAGCGTACCTACGCGGCTCCACATGGGACCTACGTAAGGGGCATGCCATACGTTGTTGATGGGGGTGGCCGAAGCGTCGAACGAGTCGCTCTCTGTCATCACACGGCAGAACACATTGTCCTCGGGAGCCTTTGAGAAATTGCGGATCGGCGACAGCGCCTCCATCCAGATAGGAATATCGCCTTCAACGTCGCTCTCAATATTGACACCTGGTGCCGCCAATGCCTCATCCACTGGCAGGAAACGGGGCCGGGGCCCTTGCTGCGCTTGGGTGAAAAGTTCGGGACTGCTGACGGGCGGGTCGATTTTCTCAGAACGGAACCAGTGGTAGGGTTGCCAGCTGAAGAAATGAGCCCATTTCCCTCCAAGAATCTCGTCATTGTAGCGATGTGTCAGGAGGTTCAGCTGGTCGAACATCTGCTTTACGCGTTCAGCATCGGCCATGGCACCAAGGCTGTCGCCCGCCGTAGTACGCGCCATGCTTCGGCGCGCCAGCAACTCATATTCGTTGATCATGGCCGCCCCACGCACAGGATAGTCTATCAGTTCGAAATAAGCGTTTTTCAGTCTGTCGGGCACGCGGTTGCTGAGGTCGGCGGCATGGGCAGCCAACGCCCTCCACTGGGCAATGCGCTGTTCAATCTGCTCTTCCGTATAGCTGACAAACCACGCATAGGCATCCTTCCCCGCAGCCTGCAGCCGATAGTAACCTTCCTGCAGACGGGCCATCTCCTGAGCCAGAGGTTTTCCGAAGGTCTTTGCGGCCCAGTATTCCGAGTAGCGGTGAGCCTCGGAGGGCTGCCAACGGTTGATGTCCCATGCCAGATTCATGACAAACGAGATTTCCTTTTCGGCTGGTTTTATGTCGCCCACGTTGAACACCCAAATCTTGCGGGCACCAAATGTATAGGCCTTGGTGAGTTCGGTTGCAAGGAAGGTGGGCGACAACGGACTCAGCCAAATCCAGCTGGCAGGGTCGCCGTGGTACGACAGGTGGTAGTAGATGCCGGCTCCGCCGCTGCGCTTCGCCTCATCGGGGTTGCACAGATTGCGGCAATAGCCATGCTTGTCGTCGCTCCAGAGCAGGGTGACGTCGTCGGGCACCTGCAGTCCGTGGTGGTAAGCGTCGAGCACCTCCTCGTATGTGCAGAGCACTTGCGGAATCTCGCCGATGGGGCGGTGGATGTGGCGCTGCAGCATGTCGCGCTGGTCGCCGATGGCCTGCTGCATGATGGCGACGCGTTCGGCTGTGCTGTTGGCTCCCTCCATTGGGTAGTCGTGAATGCCGCGCAACCCCAGGGTGTAGGTGTTTTCATAGCGTCCGTTGGTGCGCACGCGCTCCTCCCAATAATCTTTCATGGTTTGGCGGTTGGTAACATAGTTGAAATCGCCCAGTCCACTCTCGCCCTGGGCTTTTGCCTGCTCGTTCACGGCTTTCCATTCGCCCTCGTTGTTGCGGAGCATCTGCTCGCAGTGCGACGATCCCATCACGATGGCATAGTCGTCGGCCAGCCGGGCATTCTCGGGGTCGCTGTTGAAAGCCTGTGTGCCTGGGTGCATGGCAGGCCAGAGGTAGTTGGCTTTGAGGCGCAGTAGCAGCTCGAACACTATCTGGTAGGTTTTCGGTCCCACCTTGCCCGCCTGCTTGTCGTAAGTCTGCTCAGCCCATTGTGCCCAGCCTCCAAAACGCTCATCGTTGATGAAGATGCCTCGGTACTGCACCATCGGCTCCCCCTGCACGTAAGTGCCTGGAGCCACGTATAGCGCATCTCTGTGCCGTGGAGTAACGTCGGCCCACCAGTACCAGGGCGAAACGCCGATGGCTTCGCTCAGCGACATCAGTCCGAAGGCAGTGCCGCGGCGGTCGCTTCCCGCCACTACGAGCAGCGGGCCTTGCCGTCCGCGCCGCGCCACCGTAGTAACGACGTACGACTCCCATCGGCCCCTGATTTTAGCCACGTTGATGCGTCCCTGCGCCACGAGCTTGTCAATCAAGCGGCTATGCCCCAAAGTGCCGGCTATCACGGCTGGCCCGCCATAGACCCTACCGGCGGAGGCCACCGTCAGCACACGCGGGCGCGAGCCTGTAACCCGCTCCACATCGTCGGCCAGCAGACCGCAGCAAATGCTCACCACCTTGAAGTCGGCCTCGTCGGCGTAGATGGCAGCGGAGCTTAAAGGGAAATAGCCTGCCTTGGCCTTTTCAGAGATACAGAGAAATTCACCTGTGTCGGCAGCATGCGCAATTAGCATTATCATCAAGCCGAGCATCGTTAGAATGGGGCGCTTCATATATTGAACATTGAACATTGAACATTGTGAAATCACAAAGTTTATCCCATTACCACGTCGAGCACCATCATTAGCACAAAGCCGGCTGCAAAGCCGATGGTGCTGAGATTGGAGTGTTTGCCAGTGGAGGATTCGGGGATGAGTTCTTCGACTACAACATAGAACATGGCTCCAGCGGCAAAGGCGAGCATGTAAGGGAGCACAGGTGTAATCAGCGAAGCCAGTAGCAGAACGGCTACGGCTCCTATTGGCTCGACGGCTCCGCTCAGCGAGCCAATCAGGAATGAGCGCCAACGGCTGTTGCCTGCTGCCCGCATTGGCATTGATATGATGGCTCCCTCTGGTATGTTCTGTATGGCAATGCCTAACGACACGGCCATGGCGCTGGTCAGAGAGATGCTGGCCCAGCCGCTGTCGGCTCCTGCAAACACCACACCTACGGCCATTCCTTCTGGTAGGTTGTGGATAGTGACAGCCAAGGCTAGCATCGCCGTCTTCGACAGATGTGAGCGCACACCTTCGGGCGTGTCTGTGCCTATATGCAGGTGGGGCGTCAGGCAGTCAATCAGCAGAAGGAACCCCATGCCTAAAAGAAACCCAACGGCGGCAGGCATCACCGACCAGGCACCCTTGCCGGCCTCCATCTCCATAGCTGGTATTAGCAACGACCATACCGATGCGGCCACCATTACTCCCGACGCAAAGCCCAGCAATGACTTCTGCAGACGAGGCGACATCTCTTCCTTCATCAGAAAGACGAAAGCCGCCCCGAGCATGGTTCCCAACAAGGGAATGAGTAGTCCAAGCGCAATTGTTGTCATGCTTTATTACAGTTAGGAGTTTTGAGTTTTGAGTTAGGAGTTTAATTATGCATTATGCATTATTCATTATGCATTAAGCTCAAGAATGGTTTCTGCCATGTGTTTGCCAGCTTCGTAAGCTTTTTGCAGATCATCCTCCCAGTGCTCCTCACGATACTGACGTTTGGCCTCCTCTGAGAATCCCGCCAATTCATAGTTGGCGTAGTTTTTCACCTGATAAGTATTGTAGGCAATTAGTTTTTGAGGCTCGCCAAGTGCCTGAGCGATGCAATATTCCATCGAGCCGTAACCATTGCAGTTGTTGGCTTCGTGCGTTCCGTTCTGTGTTTCTATCAGTAACGTGGGAATGCGTTTAGGGGCAGTCAGGCTGTAGTCGTTGTAGGAGAGCCAGGGAAATGCCAGCCGCTCCAAGAAAGCTCTCATCTGAGCGGTGATTTCGCCGAAGTAGTTGGGAGAGCCGAGCACCAGTCCGTCGGCCTCGGCAATCTCCTGCAACAGAGGGGTCAGCCCATCCTTAAATTTGCAGATGTTCGAGGCTTTACCCTTTATCTTGCAGGCCATGCATCCCATGCATCCTTTATAGTCGAGACCGTAAAGGCGGATGGTTTTCACCTCTATGCCACTTCCCACCGAGCTTGCTCCTTCGGCCACTTTCTTCAACATGGAGGCTGTGTTGAATGTCTTGCGTGGCCCCCCGTCAATAATGATGATCTTTTTCATGTTTTCGTTGCATTTTTTTAGTTTAGTAACCGTTAAAGAATAATGATGGAGTTTTTATGGAAACGAATAGGAATAATTGGAATTATTAATTCACGAATTGAAATAATTATTATTATCATTCGTGGTATAATTATTCTCATTCGTTCTCATTCGTTTCAAAAATATTACCAACTTATCACTTTATGTTTGCTGAATAAAGAAAAAGGACGACAGGCTCCAGTGTCTTTCGCTTGAAAGCTCAGTCACATCGCTCTGCCGTCTGTTTGAATAAAAAAAACTGCGCCCCGGGTGCTTTACTACACCTATTGATAATTGACAATTGATAATTGACAATTATGCATTATGCATTATTGATTATGCATTATTCAGCTGGGGCCCATTTGCAGCGTACGGGCGATACGATGGCACCCTCTTTCTTCAACTCGGCAAAAGCCTTATCCACTTCCTTTCGGTCGGCACCCAATGCCTTGGTTACTTCGCCAGCCGATACAGGCTTTCCAGCCTCGCGCATGGCCTTTAATACTTGCTCTTTCATAACTTACGTTTTTTATAAATTCAACAAAGTCAAATTCTTTTTACGCTACAGAAATCAATGGATTAACCAGATTGGCTTCTTGTGTTTTTTACATCTGTTTAATCAGCCAGTTCTGAGCTCCTTCGCAGCGTTTTTTGTTTCAACTGCAAAGATACAACTATTTTCATTATATTCCAAATTTAATGCGACACAAAAATGGTCTGAATCGACACAAGTGTCAGTTTTGTTTTGTATCTTTGCGGCGGAATAATGCATAATGAATAATGCGTAATGCATAATGCATAATGCATAATTAAATAGTGAAATTGTAAAATTGTGAAATCACAAAGCATGCAGCGCACAGATTTCCCCTTGTTGCAGTCGCAAGCTGACATTTTCTGGGCATGGAAGGCCGACCCCAGTTCAACGGGTTACAACCTTCCGGCGGTGCTGACGTTTCCCCGAACGATGAGTGCCGCCCGTTTGCGCAGCGCCTTGCAGCTGGTAATAGCCAGCCGCGAGGCTCTGCGCATTCGTTTTATCATGGATGGCGATGGGGAACCGCGACAGCTGGTGGACAGCCAGCTGCAGATACCGGTGCCGCTGCGGCGGCTCTCCGAGGCCGATGCCGAGGCTTACATCTCTAGCGGGTTTGTGCGGCCTTTCCACCTGCTGGACGGCAGTGCCCTTTGCCGTTTCGAACTGATTGAAACGCCGGCGCACGTTTATTTGCTGCTAGACCTTCATCACAGCATTGCCGACGGCTACACGCTGGCGCGAAACCTGTTGCACCGCGACCTGGCTGCTGCCATCACCACGGGCAGCCTGCCCCCAGGCGACAACTCTGTGCCGATGCTCCGCGAGGCGGCTAGGGCAGAGGCTGCGAGTTTCGGCTCTGCGGCCTACGAGCGGGCAAGGCAGTATTTCAGCGAGCATTTCGGGGGCGTGGAGTTTCTGCGGTTTGGCAGTGCCGTGAGCGGTGACGCGGGCGAGGCTGCCGTGGCTACTGCGTCGTTGCCGATGGACGAGGTGGATGGGTGGTGCCGCGGGCAGGGCGTGAGCGCGGCCTGTTTGTTTCTGGCAGCGTTTTGCCTGGTGGCAGGGCGGCTGAAACGCACAACGAGCGTGGCGCTGTTCGGCCTCACCCACGGGCGAACGCGCCGCCAGTGGCTCGATGCCTACGGCATGTTTGTGCGCAGTGTACCCGTAGTGGTCGGAGTAGATGGCGGCCAGCGGCTGGGCGACTATCTCCGGCATGTGAGCCGCCAGTGGCTCTCCTCGCTCAGGCACAGCGTTTACCCCGCCCGGCATTTCTGCCGCGATCTGCACGTGTCGCCGTCGGTGACTTTCGGATTCCAAGGTGCGCAAATCGGTGAGGTGCTGCAGCTGGGCGACGAGCAAATTGTAGGCCGCCAATTGCCGCACGGACGTGTGCGCAACGATTTGGGTTGTCTGGTGTATGCCAAGAATGGGCAGTACGAAATACGCACCGACTCCAGCACAGCGCTCAACAGTGTGGCAACGCTCAGCATGGTAGCCAGTGCGGTGAGACAATGTGTGCTGAATCTGATGCGGGGCAGCAGTCAGACACTTCTTGCCGACATTAGCCTGGTGGGCGAGACCGATGCGCAGATGCTCAAGCAATTGGGGCATGGGCCCACGCTTGAGTATAGCCACCGCCGCAATGTGTGCGACCTGATTCTGCATCAGGCACGGCTCACTCCCGGTGCTCTGGCGTTGGCCGACGAGCAGGGCGAAATGACGTACGGCGAGCTCGATGTGTTCTCGGCCAATCTTTCGCGCGAACTGACTGCGCAGGGATTGGCCCCACGGCAATTTGTTGGCTTGCTGACGGGAGCCCGAATAGAATTTGTGGCTTGTGCGCTGGCGGTGTGGCGCGCTGGCGGGGCTTACGTTCCGCTCGACACCCTGCAGCCTGCTGCACGCCTGAGCCGCCAGGTGGCACAAACGGGCGCGCGTCTGCTGCTGACCGACCGCCCCTGGACGGTCGACAAGTCGTACGGCCGTTCGGTGACGTTGGTTCTTGGCTCACGCCACCTTTATATATATACGATAGAGGAAACAACAGCGAATGCGGAATTGCTGACTGAGAAGGAGACCGCTTGCGGCCATTCTGCCCGTGCGCGTTTAGATTCTCCTCCGATTGATGCGGCCTATATGATGTTCACCTCGGGCTCAACGGGCGAACCGAAAGGCGTGGTGGTTACTCACGGAGCGGTGCTCAACCTGGTTCATTTCATCGTCCGACGGTGGCGGCTCAAGCGGGAGTGCCGCATTTGCTGTCACTCGTCTTTTGCCTTTGATGCTTCGGTGGAGGATATGTTTCCTGTGCTCACTGTTGGGGGAAGCCTGCACTTGGTGCCCGAGGCGGCACGGCTCGACACCCGGCAGCTGTACGACTTTATCTGCGAGCATCGCATCACGGGGGGCTGTTTCACCACGCGTTTGGGGCTCCTGCTGGCCGACTATGCGCCGTTGCCACTGAAGTACATCTGTCTGGGAGGCGAGCGGCTGACACGCCGTCCGGCCACTCAGGCGCGTGTGCTCAACACCTACGGTCCCACAGAAGCCACCGTCGATGCCACATGGTGCGAAGTGCCCGAAGTTTCGCCTGCAGATGAGAATACAGAGGGGAATGCCGACATTCCCATTGGCCGCCCTTTAGACAATATGCAAGCCTACGTCACCGATTCAGAGGGCCAGCTGTTGCCGCGCGGCGCGGTGGGCGAACTGTGTCTGGCGGGGCCGCAGCTGGCGTGGGGTTACTGGCAACAGCCCCAACTCACTGCTGAGCGGTTTGTAGAAAGTAAGTTTGGCGAAGGGCGCATTTATCGCACGGGCGACCTTGTGCGCTGGGGCGACGACGGACTTTTGTATTTTGTTGGCAGGGCCGACCATCAGGTCAAGCTAAACGGCTACCGTGTGGAGCCGGGCGAGGTGGAGCATGCCTTGCGAAGGGTGGAGGGTGTCGGCGAGGCTGTTGTTGTGGCGCGCCGCCGGAATGGATGTGAGCAGCTTTGTGCCTACTATTCTGCCGTGCAGCCCATGGGCGAACAGGCATTGCGGCGGGCATTGCAGCAGCAGCTGCCCCCGTACATGATTCCCACCTGCTTTGTGCAAGTGGAGCAATGGCCCATGTTGACCAGCGGAAAAATTGATGCCGAGCGGTTGCCTTTGCCCTTGGCAGAGGCTCAGCTTGCCGATGAGCCCTGCCTGTCGGAGGACGAGCAGAAATGGTGCGCCTTGTTTGCCAACGTGCTACAGACCGACAAGGTCCGCCCCACAGACCATTTCTTTCAGCTGGGCGGCACGTCTGTTGCGGTCATGCAGCTGGTGGTCGAGGCCGAGCGCCATGGCTTTGCGCTGACTTATGCCGATGTTTATCGCTGGCCCACGCCGAGACTGCTCTGCGAGAATATGGCGCATTGGGGAGCCGAAGACGTTAGTAGAGAGTCCGGCCAACGCATTGCCATGAGCAGCGCTCCTGTTCTCCTGCCAAAAGGTGCGCCTCAAAATGCTGCCATCCTCCTCACGGGAGCAACGGGGCTGTTGGGCAGCCACGTGTTGCGCGAGCTGCTCGCCGACGAGGAGTGCCGGGTGGTGTGTCTGGTACGTTCGAAAGACGGACTGTCGGGGCTTGAACGGTTGCGGACCACCATGGATTACTATTTTTCCGACACTTGGCGCGGTGGAAACCAGGCACTCAGCGCTGCGTTGGAAAGACAAGTGCAGGTGGTGGAGGGCGACTTGACTAAGGATGATGTTTTTGTTCATGTCTCGGGCGTGGCAGTCTCGCTGGTGATTCATTGTGCTGCCGATGTGCGCCATTATGCCGCCAACGACCGCCTGTGGGCAGTTAATGTGGATGGCACGCGCCGCGTGGTGGATTTCTGCGTGTCGCGGGGCTGTGGTCTGGTGCACGTCTCTACGGCCAGCGTGCTGCTGCCGGTTTTCAACGAGTATGTGCGCACCAAGGCAGAGGGCGAGAAAGTGGTTTTCGAAGCTACTGAGCGCAGCGCCTTGCGCGCTGCCATTATGCGCGTGGGCAATCTCATGCCGAGAATCTCCGACGGGCGCTATCAGCCCGATGCCGAGAGCAATGCCGTGATGGCATCTCTGCGGCTGCTGGCGCAGATGGGCTGTTTCCCCGAGGAACTCAGTAGGTTGAATCTCGATTTCTCGCCTGTCGATGTCGTTGCCCGGGCACTGGTGCTGCTGACGAGAAACAAGTTTGTGAACAAATTGTGCACAAACTCAGACAATGCTCCGTCGGCTGTGCACAATTTGTTCACAATCTGTCATTCGCCGTGGCAAAATCTCGGTCAGGTGCTCCGCAGTTATGGCAACGCGCAGTCTGTTGCGACAGAAAAGTTTGCCAAACAGCTGGCTGCCATGCCCGACTCCAGGCGCAAAGCCGCTCTCTTCGGCCTTTGGGCCATGTTTGGCAAGGCGGGCCAGTCGGCAGCCCTTTCTTCAGCGCAGCCCATGCTGCAGATGGAGCAGCAGGCCGCCGACACTACTCAGCTGTTGCGCGACATGAAGTTCGTCTGGCCGCAGTTGGGCGATGCGTTCTTCGACACGCTTTTTGCAACGTCGTGAGATAAACCAAAATTTTCTAGAAAATTTCATCGCATCGTCGTGAGTTATTTCCGTAAAGCATAGCTTTGCGAAATTATTTCACGGCGTTATTTTCGTAATGGCATGAGTTACCCGAAAGGCTTGCGTCACCACATCTGTATTTTTGTTTTCCGAGGGGTTGCGACAAGGGCTTTGCCAATGGTTTCTGTAGAAAAAAGCGGAAATCGGGACGAAACAGAAGGAAAACGGGAAAAAGATGGTGAGCGTGCCGAATCTCAGAGGGCAGAATATTTGTCTATTCGGAAATTTCTCCGTACTTTTGCAAATTGTGATTCGAAAGATGTTTGGAAATTCATATTTAGAATCGGGAAATAACGTAACTGCAACATTACTTAATTGAAAATGACATTATATCCTAAGCTCATTATGGACGCGCTGGCAACGGTTACCTACGCCGGCACAAAGAAGAATCTGGTGGAGAGCGGCATGGTGGCCGACACACCGAGTATCAACGGTATGAAGGTGAAGGTGGTGCTGGAGTTTCCGCGCGACACCGACCCCTTTCTGCGTTCTACGGTCAAGGCGGCCGAGGCTGCCATCCACTACCATGTGTCGAAAGACGTGGAAGTGACCATCGAGACCGAGTTTAAGTCGAAACCGCGTCCGGAAGCGGGCAAGATGTTGCCGCAAGTGAAAAACATCATTGCCGTAAGTTCGGGAAAAGGCGGCGTGGGCAAGAGCACGGTGGCTGCCAACCTGGCCATTTCGCTGGCGCGTCTGGGCTACAAAGTGGGATTGCTCGATACCGACATTTTTGGTCCGTCGATACCCAAAATGTTCGGCGTAGAGGATGCGCGCCCTTATGCCGAGCGCGTTGACGGGCGCGACATGATAGTGCCCGTTGAGCGTTATGGCGTGAAACTGCTGAGTATTGGCTTTTTTGTCAGCCCCGATACGGCCACACTCTGGCGTGGCGGCATGGCCACCAATGCGTTGAAACAGCTCATCGGTGACGCCAACTGGGGCGAGCTCGACTATTTCATTCTCGACACGCCGCCGGGCACAAGCGATATTCATCTGACGCTGCTGCAGACGCTGGCCATCACCGGAGCTATCATTGTTTCGACTCCGCAAAAGGTGGCATTGGCCGACGTGCGCAAAGGAGTGGATATGTATCGCAACGAGAAGGTGAACGTGCCCATACTGGGACTGGTGGAAAACATGTCGTGGTTTACTCCGGCCGAACTGCCCGAAAACCGATACTACATTTTCGGACGCGACGGCGTGAAAAACCTGGCCGAGGAACTGAAGGTGCCGCTGCTGGCGCAAATCCCGCTGGTGCAGTCGATTTGCGAGAATGTTGACGAAGGCATTCCCACCGCCGCGCAAACCGACAATGTGACGTCCACGCAGCTGGCCTATCTCAACCTGGCACAGGCTGTTGTTACCACGGTCAACCGGCGCAACCGCGAGCAGCCTCCCACGAAAATCGTAGGAGTCGGGAAATAATTAGGAGTAAAGAGTTTGGAGTTAGGCGCTGGCTCCCTTTGAACGGAGTTTCTGCTGCGCTTTCTGAATGCGCTCTTTCATTTTCTCAACCTCCGAAATGGCATGGGTGCGTGCCTGATGGAGCTGGTAGCTATAAACAATGCAGGTGAGGAAGAAATAGAAAAGCGCATGGAACCACAATGCCAGATACTCAGTACTGACATCCTCGAGCGAGGCTCCCATGCTGCTCAGGCGCACAAAGCCGCGCACGCCAAATGTGCTGGGGAACAAAGTGGCCACAGCACGCCATGCTCCGGGCATGGCACTATGAGGCCACGACACGCCCGAAAGAAACAGCAACGGAACGGACATGAAGACGATGAGAAGCATGACGTTCTCGCGATAGCGCACCATGCACGAAATGAACATGCCGAAGAATATGCATGCCAGCACGTAGGGCAGCATCAGCCCGAACAATGCGCCGGGGTGGGGGATTGCCGTGAAGTGGAAGATGCGCGGCACTACCAGCGTGAGGTAGGCGGCAATGACGGCATAAACCATGAAATAACACATCGACTTGCCCAACACGATGCGGAAGATGCCGTTATAATGGCGGCTTACAGGCACCAGGTCGCGGAAACGGTTGTTTTCGCGGGCTGTTCCTGCCGAAAGGCCGATGCCCAGCACGAGTGTCTGCTGAATAATGAGAATCAGCACTCCGGGAATGATGAAAGAGCCATAGCCGCCCGTGGGATTGAAAATGGGCACTTCGTCGAAGGCCAGCGGCTGAGTGGTGATTTGATCCTCGCGCCCGGTGCTGTTGCCCGAAACCTTGATTTGAATATTCTTGTTGATGTTGGTCGAAACGGCCACGGCCGTCATGTAGATGGCTTTGTAGGCCAGCAGAAAACTCATGTCGCAATACAAGGCGATGTGGCTCTGCTGCATGCGGTTGATGTTGCTGTCGAAGTCAGTAGGAATGAGCACCACTCCACGCACCAGCTGGCGGCCCACCAGCTGTTTGGCTTCTTCGAGGCTATTGCAGCGGAAAGCCACTTTGGTGTCGGGCGAGGCATCGTACTTGCGAACAAATTCGCGGCTGAGTTGGCTGTTCGACAAATCGACAACTGCCACGGGAATATCGTGAACCACCTCGTTGTTGTAAGCCCACGAATAAAGCAGCGGGTAGAGAATGGGAACAAGAATGAAGAAAATGAGCACACCTTCGTCCTGGACGGTGGCTTTCATTTCCTTCGCCCAGATGTAGCACATGTCGTGGATTCCTTCGATGGCTCTTTCTTTGAATTGGTTTATCTTGTTTGCCATATTTTTCTTTTTGCTTAACTCTTTTTCAGCTATACTGCGTTTTCTCCTTGGCTTTCCTTACGGGATATACACATACTCGAGCATGGCTTTCTTGATGCTGCCTGTGACAAAGATAGGAAGGAACGCAAAAATGAGAAGCGCCACAATATTGATCCAGGCGAAAGCCAGCGGATAGCCGTTCAGAATAGATATCTGGTAAATCATGTAGTAGTGGCGCAGCGGAAACAGCTGGGCGATGGCCCTGATGGGCGTGTCCATGGCGAAAATAGGAAATGCGGCTCCGGCAGTGGTAAAACTGAGCACGGCCCACAGCGAGCAGATACTCATCGACATGCGCAGCGACGGCATGAGCCCAAAGGCAAAAATGCCGAAGCCCTCGGAGGCCAGAACGGCCAGCAGGCCGAGCAGCAAAATGGGCCACATTCCGCCGGGGTGGGGGAATTGCAGAACGCCGAACACGTAGAACATGTAGGCATACATGATGGTGATGAAAACAAGAAACTGGGGCAATATCTTGCCGATGAGTGCCACCCAGATGTTGCCTTCGGCTGTTTCAATCCACTCGGCAGAGCGCTTGAATTTCAGCTCCGTGCCAATGCTGTAGGCCGTTATCAGGAATATGAACAGCATGAGCACGCCCGGAATGAGGAGCGAGCTCAGATAGACGCTGTAGTTGACCATGGGATTGTTGAGCGGATGCAGGTCGATGGCGATGGGTTGCAGAAAAGAGCGTATTTGCTCGCTGGTGTAGCCTTTGGCTGTCATGGTGGCCTGGCCTACGGCTGCCGAACCCAATGTTGAGATGGTTTTCAGGTCGCGAAACAGCAGCGAGCCTGCGGCAATGGTGGTCATGGTGTAGTAGAACGAGATTTTGGGCTGCCGTGCCGAGAGAAGGTCGTCCGACATGTTCTCGGGAATGTAGAGAAAGGCGTAAATCTCGTTGCGCTGAATGGCCTGGCGCGCCTCGTTGATGTTGGGGAAATGCGACACCACCTTCGAGGTCTGAAACGCGTCGAGCCGGCGGATGAGCGAGCGGCTGGTGGTAGAGTTGTCCAAATCGACAACGCCCACGGGCATTTCCAGCGGCTGCCCCTTGTTCATCATCGACGTAAAGAAGAGCGTCGTAAGAATGGGGAACGCTATCATGCAGAAGAAGTACATGTGGTTGTTCGTCAGAATGCCAACCTCACGCACCGCAACTCTGA
>JAEEGL014823762.1_pt1 | contig 14067 bp, 11 predicted proteins | sample 9134231 | NCBI WGS metagenome assembly JAEEGL01 (sample SAMN16246548, study PRJNA631951) | gut metagenome | biome: gut microbiome; feature: rumen; material: fiber-attached | host: Bos | place: Iran: Karaj | collected 2018-10
AGGCTGACGTACATCTCCACCTGCTCCTCCTCCGTCTCCGGGTCGCCGCAGTTGATGCTGCCCACCAGGGGGGCGGAAAAGTATCCGGTCCTCGCCTTGTCGATCCGGGACAGGCCGGCGATCCTTCCGTTCTCATAGCTCAGCATCCCCCGCCGGTCCATCTCCACCAGATAGTTGTAGGCGCAGGCGGCGGACACCCCGACCGCCGCGGCGATCTCCCGCGTGGTGGGCGTCCGGCGGTTCTGCCGGTAGTAGTCCCCGGCGAATCTTCCGATCTTCTCCATGAGCTGCGGATCCTTGCTTCTCATAAGCCCCTCCGTTCTATCGTAAACAGTTTGCTTACGATAGTCATTATACACTCTTTTCCGCGGATTGCAAGAGGAAACCGGGATTTTCCTTTCCGGACAGAAACAGGCTCCCCTGTCGGTGGCAGGAGAGCCCGTTTCTTCCGGCTGTCATATCGCATACGATAGCGGACAAGGACCATCCTGGCAAAGATGGTCCTTTAATACATTTACAATTGTCTTTATCTCTGCTCAGAATCCGCCTGAAAACCTCTCATTGCCTTTGACGTAATTGGTCCGTCATACCCGCATTTGATACGGGTCATCCTCCTAAGTTTGTCGTAGCTTCCCGTACTGTGATTCCTGATGAACGCAATCTGTCCATTCAGGCGCAGTAACATCTCTTCATCGTTTCTTCCCCTGTTTTCGCTCGTAATCCAGTCGCACAGATCTCTGCACACTTTTCGGATATATCTGTCACTGACTGTAACACGGTTCCTGTCATAGTCCGTGCGGACAATGTTGACGCCGAGAACATGAATCGCATCACCGGGCTTATTCAGGTGACGTACATACGTCTTTTTGCGGTTCAGTTCCAAGCCGAGAGCAGCGAGATCCCTTTCCATCCGCAGGAGAAACAGATTCAGGTTTTCTGTCGCATTCGGTCCTTTCGCAGATACTATGTAATCGTCCGCGTATCTGGTATATGTGATTCCGTCCATCTTCTGGTACTGTCTGTCCAGAGCGGCAAGATAAAAATCGGAAAGCACCGGGGAACTGGTGAAGCCCAGCGGAAGCCGGTCATTATAAAAACAGGCCTGTGTTATCCGTGCCAGAGTTTCCATTCTATCCTTTGGTTCCCGCAGCAGCTTCATGCGCTTCATCATATTCTCAAATGTGACGGAATCAAAATAAGAGTGGATATCTGTCTTCAGAAACACCGTCCCGTACAGGTGACATTCAATGCACCCCTTGATGTTCATCCCTTTTGTATAGGCAAAGGAAGATCTGGCATGTTTGTATCTGCTCTGCAGATACCTTGCGAAAACGGTATGAAGCTCCCTCAGCGAGCGTCCTTCGGCAGTCGGCATGTAAGTGACAAGATGCCGCAGTTTCCCGTTGATGTTGACCTGGAATCTACGGACATAATTGTCCGGTTCACACAGATACGCCGCCGCGACGTCTGACATCCCCGCCAGTTTTTCCCACATTACATTTCGGTCCATACTCTTTACCTCAAGCGTTTTGCCGCTTCTTTTCGGGCAACAATATAGAGTGCGCTCTTCGCCCTGGACATTCCCACATACAGCAGATTCATGGTGTCATCGTCGTCCAGCCTGTTAATATCTATCAGCAAGACGACGGAACGTTCCATGCCTTTAAAACTCTGTATTGTACTGAAGAATACAGCACTGTTCTCTCTTGCCGCGTCTGTCGTAACCAGGGTGTCGTCCAGTATATTCGCCGCAGAGTTCTGGAATCTGACAGGAGAAAGAATAATAATGTCTTTTTTCTCTACATTCTCCCGCTCCAGTACACGAAGTATCGTTTCAATGGTTTCCGCTTCATCAATCTGTGTCTTGTATGTTTTGATCTCAACATCCTGCCCGTGCTCATCATATGGCCTGTGCTGCGTTCTGGTCCCGAAGACAGAGTCCATTTTCTCGATGATTGCGGTGGAATTGCGACAGTTATCCGACAGAGAACTCTTCGTATAATATGGCGTGAATCTGCCAATTCTGTCCCTGAAATCCTTTTCGTTATCCGAGGAATTGAACAGATTCTGTTTCCCCGCATCCATGAATAAGCACCATTTTCCCTCTTTCAATCCTCCTTTTAGCATCAGATCCATCGCGTCTAGATAAGGGTTCGTAATCAGGTCCTGTGCTTCGTCTACGATCAGGAAATCCAGCTGCGGGAGATCAAGTTCCATGAATGCATCTACAAATAATTCCGGCAGTCTTTTCTTGTAGTATGTATCCCGTTCAGAAGGGGCACAGACAGTATCCCGTTCGTGTCCGGCCGCTATGACCGTCTTCTCCATGTATTCGGTAAAACTGTCGCAGACGAAATCATCGGAATGAGGAGAGTTGGCTTTCAGATGTTCTCCCAGTTTCCTGTTGTAGCAGAAGAAACCCGTTCTTTTTTTCTCATCTGCTCTAAGCTGCGCATAGTTCAGCGCAATTACCGTCTTACCCGTCCCTGCTCCTCCGGTCACAATACATCGGTCGTTGTCAATAATGGTGTTGAATGCATACTGCTGGCTGGCCGTCATCTCAACGATCTGATTCTCAATATCGCGAATCCTTGACCTGAGCGCTTTTCCGCCTTCCGTATTCGGTCTCAGCGCCTGCACAAGTTTCCCGCATTTCTCCGCATTTGGAAATGACGCATTATAAGTGACGCGTTTCCTCCAGAACCCCGCCAGTCTGAGCAGATAATCCCTGAGGCTCTCCGAGGTACGGCAATCGTCAACATCCGCGATCTGTTCACCGTCAACCTCTATCGTGTCCATTTCCCCGTGCACTGTGGTGTCCGGGAAGACCACCCCAAAGCCGAAAACCGCTTTCCGTATCTCCTGAGGCACATCAGCAGCATACACATAGTCCTTAACGGAATGCATCGCGTTATTTGCTTCCTCTATCGGATTCTTAATAATGCTTTCACCAGTGCGGTTGGTCGTCGTCCACTGTCCGCTTTTCTGTGAGATCAGGCCGCCCTTTACTTCCAGAACAAATACTCCATGGGAAGGGATGATCACGACAAAATCCGCCTCGCCCTGGGACTGTGTCGCATGACGGGCAATAATCAGAGAATGCAGGATCGTCCAGTCTTCCGTTCCTGGCATATCTCTGAGTTTCGGAAACAGCATCTTTTCCGCATAGCTTTTGGTGTCCTCACTCGGACTGGATGGAATCATTCTTGCCATAGACTTCCCTCGCTTTCAGATAAAAAAACAAGAGGAGAGTTACTTAGGAATCCTTTTGACGTCTACAATCTATTGATTTAGACGTCAACCCATGGCGCTTGCGCCATCTCCATCTTAGATGAAAACCTAACTCTCCTCTTATATTCAGTTTTCAGAGCATCCGTCACTCCTGATGCTGGAAACAATATACCATTTCATCCGTCAGACTGTCAAGAATCGGTGCAGCCCCGTATTCTGTCTGGAGTTTCGTATCTTCAGTTTCGTGAAACCAACAATCACTGTATTAATCAGGGCCACCTCTGTCGAGATGGCCCAATTCAGATGCAGTTATCAGAACATGCTGACTCCTTCGATGGCGGCGTAGTCTCCGACCGGAGCGACATGGATCTCGCCGGGAGCGTTGCGCAGCATGGCCCAGTGCCCGCTGCACGGCTCGTCGAGCGGTACGTTCTCCTCTTCGATCAGCACCTTGCGGACTTCCTTGCCGTCCAGGTCGCGCGGACGCACGCCCCGCTTCAGGGCCATGTCCGCCGCCACGCCGGCCGCGTGTCCGGTGCCCATGGCGGGCCCGATGATGCGCATGGCGCCGTTGGCGTGGAACTCGGAGGAACAGCAGCGTCCCACCGTCAGCAGGTTGTCCACCTTCCTGGGCAGCAGGCTGCGGTACGGGATCTCGCAGTAGTCCCTGGGGTTCGGACGCACTTCCATTCCTTCGGGCTCTCCGAAGGGATGCATCTCCGCCGGGCAGCCGTGCTGGATCGTCACCGCGCTGCCCTGGGGCTCCTTCATGTGAAAATGGCGCTGGAACATCAGCGTTCCGCTGGTGGGATGATGGCAGTCCAGCACCTCGGGGAACCGGGCGATGCCGTCGTCGAACTTGGTGCCGCAGCACACGTCCGCCGCCTTGAGCATGTACTCGCCGAACACACGGCGGCTGTCACGCACGCCGGGAAGAGCGCCGGTGCCGATCAGGCGGATGTTCTCGAAGCCGGGCACGCACTCGCGCAGGAACAGCATGAACTGCTTCATCAGCGTGTGCTGCTCCAGGATCTGACGGCTGATATTCTCCGCGTCTGTATTCTGGCAGTAGTAGCTGTGGAAAGCGAAGGTGACGAACTCGGCGTTGTCTTCCGGCGTATTGGGGATCATCACGCGGAAGAAGCCGGTGTATTTGTTGGACACGTGGCGCACGAGCTTGCCCTCGGCGATGCGCTTCTCCTCCAGATCCCAGCACAGGGACACGGGGATCTTCACGCCCTCGTCCAGCTGCTTCTGCCGGTAGGCCTTCTCGGCCTCCATATATTTGGGCACGTTCAGGCCGGCCCAGCGGGATCCCTGGGTCGTCGACATGCTCAGGCCGGCGAAATCGGCTCCGCCGACCTCATACGGGACGCCGCTCATCTCCGCGACGTCGCCGTCGCCGGTGGCGTCGATGAAGATGCGGGCCGTCACGGCGATCTTCCCCTGCTTGGTGTGGAAAACGCAGCGGCGGATGGTGTTCTCGTCCGCCATCTCCACGTCCACACAGGCCGCGTCGTACATGATGCGCGCGCCGGAGGAGACCACCATGGATTCGAGGATCAGCTTGCCCCATTCCGGCTCGAAAGAGGGATTGCGGTAATAGTCCACGTCTCCCCTCTGCAGCAGCTGTCCGGCCTCGTCCAGCTTTCTGCAGAACTCCAGGCAGATGCCCTCGATATTGCCCGCCACCTGCGGCACGTAGCCGTTGGTGGCCAGGCCGCCCAGCGTGACGCCCTTCTCGAACAGGGTCACGTGCAGGCCGCGCCTCGCCGCCGCGATGGCCGCCGCGCAGCCGCCGACGCCTCCGCCGATGACCGCCACGTCACAGTAAAGATCTCTTCTTATCTGCTGCACAGATAATCGCTCCTTTCACCCGTCTGGGACTACTGTCCCAGCGGCAATAATAAACTCGTCAATCGTCCCCGTCGGGCTCCGGCCGGGCCGTCTGCTGGCGGATCCACTCCATCCGGCTGTCGATCTCCGCGCCGAGCTCCGCGCATTTGAGCAGCTCCTCCTGCACCCGGGGCGACAGGATCACGTTCTCCTTCTTGTAGCGCACCTTGTGCTCGGATCCCGCCCAGCCGTTCATGGTCATCGTGCGGATCTGCACCTCCACCCGCATCCGCCTCTTCTCGTCGTGGAGGAAGATCGGGACGGAGATGATCAGGTGCAGGCTCCGGTAGCCGTTGGCCTTCGGTTTCTGGATATAGTCCTTCCTGGCCAGCAGGACCACGTCGTCCTGCTTCAGGAGGGCGTCCGCCAGTTTATATACGTCGGAAATGAAGGAACAGATCACGCGCACTCCGGCCACGTCGTTCAGGTTGTTCTCTATGCTCTCCACCGTCAGCGGATGATGGTTGCGGATCATCTTCTCCACGATGCTCTCCGGCGTCTTCAGCCGGGACTGTATGGATTCGATCGGGTTGCTGTCCTGCAGAAGGGAGAACTCCTCGTTCAGGACGCGGAACTTCGTCTCCACCTCCATAATCGCGCATTTGTAAAATGCCATCAGTTCCCGGTAGGGAATGGCGAATTCCCTCACCCAGTCCCTGACGGAAGTCTCCGACATGTAATGCGTCAGCGCCTGTTCCAGCGGCATCAGGGCCAGATCGTTGTCTGTGACCACTCCGTCACCTCCCGTTGTTTCCATTTCTTTCCAAAATATTATACCATCGGAGCCTCCGTTTTGTGAATATGTCCGAACCTGCAAAACAAAATAAAAAAAGTTGAAAAACGGGGTTGACTTTAGTGCTTTAAAGTGCTAAAGTGCGTGACAACAGGCTGAGACGAAGAAACAGTAGGCATTCGGACCTGTCCCTTCAGAGAGCTGCCGGACGGTGCAAGGCAGCGGGACCCCGAACCCGAATTACCCTTCCGAGCCGCCGCCCGAACGCCTTCCGGCCAGTAGGGCCCGCCGGGTGCGCCCGTTACAGCGCGGGGATATGCTGCTGCGTATTCCGTGAGGCCCCCGGCGTGAGCCCGGGGCGAACAGAGGTGGTACCACGGTCTCGTCCGTCCTCTGCCCGTGCGGCAGAGGGCTTTTTCGTTTTCTGCACGCAAATCAGCAGCCGGCAAGCTTCCGGCGGAAAGAAGGAATCTCCTATGGACCTCTTCATCAAGATCGCAATGCTCGTTGTCTTCTTCGGCGTCATGGTCGCGGTCGGCATCTACTGCCGGCGCCACTCCACGGACGTCAACGGCTTCGTCCTGGGCGGACGCGCCGTGGGCCCCTGGCTGACCGCCTTCGCATACGGCACCAGCTACTTCTCCGCCGTCATCTTCGTCGGCTACGCCGGCCAGTTCGGCTGGAAGTACGGCATCGCCTCCACCTGGGTGGGCATCATGAACGCGCTGCTGGGCTCCATGCTGGCCTGGGCCGTCCTCGGACGCCGGACCCGCATCATGACCCAGCATCTGAACTCGGCCACGATGCCGCAGTTCTTCGGCTCCCGCTTCGACAGCCGCTCCCTGAAGGTCGTGGCCTCCGCGATCATCTTCATCTTCCTGATCCCCTACACGGCCTCCCTGTACAACGGCCTGAGCCGCCTGTTCGGGATGGCGTTCCATATCGACTACTCCATCTGCGTCATCGCCATGGCGGTCCTGACCGCCGTGTACGTCATCGTCGGCGGCTACATGGCCACCGCCGTCAACGACTTCATCCAGGGCCTGATCATGCTGTTCGGCATCGTCGCCGTGATCCTCGCCGTTCTGAAGAGCCAGGGCGGCCTGATGAGCGCGCTGGACGGCCTGGCCAGAGTGACCGACGAGAGCGTCGCCACCACGCCCGGCATCTTCGCCAGCTTCTTCGGTCCCGATCCGGTCAACCTGCTCGGCGTCGTCCTCCTGACCTCCCTCGGCACCTGGGGCCTTCCCCAGATGGTCGGCAAGTTCTATGCCATCAAGAGCGAGAAGGCCATCACCAAGGGCATGATCATCTCCACCTTCTTCGCCATCGTCGTGGCCGGCGGCTGCTACTTCCTCGGCGGCTTCGGACGGCTGTTCTCGGACAAAATCGACCTGGCTTCCGGCGGCTTCGACTCCATCATCCCGACGATGCTGTCCAGCCTGCCCGCCATCCTGATCGCCCTGGTCGTGATCCTCGTGCTGTCCGCCTCCATGTCCACGCTCTCCTCCCTGGTGCTCACCTCCTCCTCCACGCTGACGCTGGACTTCATCAAGCCCGCCATGAAGAAGGAGATGAAGGAGAAGCAGCAGCTGAGCGTGATGCGGATCCTGATCGCCGTGTTCATCGTCATCTCCGCCGTGATCGCCATCATCCAGTACCGTTCCAACGTATCCTTCATCGCCCAGCTGATGGGCATCTCCTGGGGCGCTCTGGCCGGCGCGTTCCTCGCCCCCTTCCTGTACGGCCTGTACTGGAAGCGGACCACGAAGGCCGCCTGCACGGTGAACTTCATCTTCAGCTGCGTCGTGATGATCCTGAACATCTTCTTCCGCTCCAGCTTCCCGAAGCTCCTGCAGAGCCCCATCAACGCCGGCGCGTTCTGCATGATTATCGGCTTCGTCATCGTCCCGCTCGTGAGCGTGCTGACGAAGGCGCCCGCGAAGGAGCTGGTGGAGGACGCCTTCTCCTCCTACGAGAAGAAAGTCCTCGTTCCCCAGAAGGATGCGATCGCGGACGAGGAATAAGATCCATACGCTTTCATACAGAAACAGAGGGAGCCGCGGTCATCCGCGGCTCCCTTCTTCTCTTCCCGTTCAGGCGTCCTTTTCCTGCGCCTGCTTCTCCTTCATGTGCTCGGCCACCTTCATCATGCGCTCGTACATCTCGTCGCCCACGCACTGCCGGGCGTACTTGCACCACTGCACGCAGCTGAGCGTGTCGTTGTACACCGTGTAGCCGCACTTCTCGCACTTCATCTCCGTATCGACGGAGAACATCTCGATCTCCGCTCCGCAGTTGGGGCACACTTTGTCGATGATGGAGATCTCCTTGGATTTGCTCTGGCATCCCGAAAAGATCATGTCGGCGCCTCCTTTCGCTTTCCTTTTTTTCTGTCTGCATTATACCCGGTTTTCGCGTCATTTTCCGTTGCAATTACCACAAATCCGAGACGAATCCAAGATAATTTGTAATTCGTTCCAAAAGCGCGCGGGGCCGGGAAAATATGCTTGAAATAACCATTTATTCATGGTTTAATATAAATCCGTGCTAAAGAACAATCCCGCTTCACCGAAGCGGTTCCGGAGGTCGACACAGTCATGAAAAAGGTAGTGAAATTCGGCGGCAGCTCCCTGGCCAGCGCCGAGCAGTTCAAGAAGGCGGCGGACATCATCCACGCCGACGCCAGCCGCGTCTACGTGGTACCTTCCGCTCCCGGAAAGCGTTTTTCCGGCGACACGAAGGTCACCGATCTGCTGATCAGCGCCTACGACAAGGCCGTTGCCGGCGAGGACGTGACGGACGTTCTTGCCGAGATCAGGGCCAGATACGATGAGATCATCACCGACCTCGGCATGAACTACTCCCTCGATGAGGAATATGAGAAGATCGCCCGCCATCTGAAGGAGGAGCCCTCCCGCGACTATATCGCCTCCCGCGGCGAGTATCTCAACGGCAGGATCATGGCCGCCTACCTCGGCAGCGAGTTCATCGATCCCCTGGACGTCATCTTCTTCAACGACGAAGGCAACCTCAACAGTTACAAGACCCAGAAGGTCCTCAGCGCAAGGCTCGCGGAAACCCCCAGGGCCGTCATCCCCGGCTTCTACGGTCAGGGCAAGGACGGGAAGGTCAAGACCTTCTCCCGCGGCGGCTCCGACGTCACCGGCTCCATCGTGGCGGCCGCAGCGAAAGCGGACATCTACGAGAACTGGACGGACGTCTCCGGCTGCCTGGTCTGCGACCCCCGCCTGATCAAGGATCCCGCCCCCATCCGCTACATCACCTACCGGGAGCTCAGGGAGCTCAGCTACATGGGCGCCAGCGTCCTGCACGAGGACGCCATCTTCCCCGTCCGCCACTCCGGCATCCCGATCAACATCCGCAACACCAACCGTCCCGAGGACGTGGGGACCTGGATCGTCGAGAGCACCTGCCAGAAGCCGGACCACGTGATCACCGGCATCGCCGGGCGCAAGGGCTTCTGCGCGATGCTGATCACCAAGGCCATGATGAACAGCGAGGTCGGCTTCGGCCGCAAGGTCCTGCAGGCCCTGGAGGACAACGGGATCTCCTTCGAGCACATGCCCTCCGGCATCGACACGATGACCATCGTCATCCATGAGGACGAGTTCCTGGACAAGGAACAGCGCGTCGTGTCCGCCATCCACCGTCTGGCCCAGCCCGACTCCATCGAGATTGAGTCCGATCTTGCCCTGATCGCCGTCGTCGGACGCGGCATGCGGTCCGCCAGCGGTACCGCGGGCAGGCTCTTCTCCGCCCTGGCGGAGAAGAAGGTCAACGTCCGCATGATCGACCAGGGCTCCTCCGAGCTCAACATCATCATCGGCGTGGAGAACAAGGACTTCGAGACGGCCATCAAAGCCATCTACGAGAAGTTCATCGCTGAAGACAAGTAATCTCCATATATGCGAAATACCCCGGCGCTTCCGCGCCGGGGTATTGTATTGCTCGTTTACAGGAAGAGTTCCGGTCCCCGCCTGTCCGGGGCGGCCTTCTCCAGCATGGCCGTCACGCCGGCTACCGCGTCAGCGTCGAGGATCCTGCCCCCGCAGAGGCAGAGCTTCACGCAGCGCATGCAGGAGATGCACTTGTCCAGATCCGTGCGGCTGGGATATTCGTTGAAGATGGCCTGCACGGGGCACATCCGGGCGCAGAAGCCGCAGCCCACGCAGTCGGCGGTCACGGTCGGTTTCAGCGGGATCCCGTGATACTCCCGGAACGGTTCGTTCCCGGGCACGCTCAGCTGTTCGGGGACTTCTCCGTTCTCCAGGCGTTCGCGGATGACGGCGGCCATGTTCCGCAGCGCCTCCAGATCCTGTTCGTCCGGACGCCCTTTCGCCACCGTTCTCGCCACGGAATGCTCCGCGACGGCCGCCACGGCAGCCATGGGCCGGAAGCCGGCCTTTTCCGCCGCCTGCCGCAGTTCCAGCAGCGTATCCTCGAAGGCGCGGTTTCCGTATACCGCGACGAGGACGGCTCTGGCTCCCTCGGTCTTGAGTTTTCCGATCTTCTCCACGGCCAGGGCAGGGACCCTTCCGCCGTAGGACGGCACGCCCAGCAGGACCACGTCGTCCCTGCCGAACACCACGCTCACCTCGCCGGGATCGGCCAGGTTCCCCGAGCGGGCGCCGCCCAGCGCCTCCGCCAGTGCGGCCATGACCTTCTTCGTCCCCCCGGTGGGGCTGAAATACAGATTGTACAGTGCCATGACAGGACACCTCCCCAGTTTTTTCCTTGGTCCCATTATACCGCCTCCGTCAATGGGCGGCGCGGAAAATTTGATGATCCGCGGACATTTTTTTCTTTCCAAGCGTCTGCGGATATGGTATATTAATCATTGTTTTTTATTCCATATCGGAGGGATACTTATGGGCGGTTTCTTCGGCGTCGCCTCCAAGGGCGACTGCAGCTTCGATCTGTTTTTCGGAACGGACTATCACTCCCATCTCGGCACGCGCCGCGCCGGCATGGCCGTATACGGGGACGGCGGCTTCAGCCGCACGATCCACAACATCGAGAGCACTCCCTTTCGCACCAAGTTCGAGAAGGAACTGAAGGACCTCCGCGGCCGCTACGGCATCGGCGTCATCTCCGACTATGAGGCGCAGCCCATCCTGATGCGCTCCCATCACGGCACCTTCGCCGTGGTGACGGTCGGCAAGATCAACAACGCCAACGACATCGTCGCCGAGATCATCGACAAGGGGACCCACTTCTTCGAGATGGGCAACGGCGAGATCAACGCCACCGAGCTGGTGGGCGCCATGATCAACCAGAAGGAAAACTTCATCGACGGCATCAAGTACGCGCTGGACCGCATCGACGGGAGCCTGTCCATGCTCATCCTGACGGACAGAGGCATCTACGCCGCCAGGGACCGTCTGGGCCGCACGCCCGTCGTCCTTGGAAAACGCGAGGATTCCCGCTGCGCCTGCTTCGAGAGCTACTCCTTCCAGAATCTCGAATACGAACCCGACCGCGAGCTGGGGCCCGGCGAGATCGTCGTCTTCGACGAGAGCCGCTGCACGACGCTGGTGCAGCCCGGCAGCAAGCGGAAGGTCTGCACCTTCCTCTGGGTCTACTACGGATATCCCGCCGCCAATTACGAGGGCGTGAACGTCGAGGAGATGCGCTACCGCTGCGGCATGAACCTGGCCCGCCGCGACTCCGTGGAGGCGGACAGCGTGGCCGGCGTTCCCGATTCCGGCACCGCCCACGCCGTGGGCTATGCCAACGAGTCCGGCATCCCCTTCTCCCGCCCCTTCGTCAAGTACACGCCCACCTGGCCCCGCTCCTTCATGCCCACCATCCAGGAGCGCCGGAACCTGATCGCGCACATGAAGCTGCTGCCCGTGCACGAGCTCATCCGCGGAAAGCGCCTGCTGCTGATCGACGACTCCATCGTCCGCGGCACGCAGCTGAGGGAGACGACCGAGTTCCTGTATCAGAGCGGAGCCGCCGAGGTGCACATCCGTCCCGCCTGTCCCCCGCTCCTGTTCGGATGCAGATATCTGAACTTCTCCCGTTCCAACTCCGAGATGGAGCTGATCGCCCGGGTCGTGATCCGCGAACTGGAGGGCGGCGAGGTCTCCAGAGAGGTCCTGCAGGAATACGCGGACCCGAATTCCGAAAAGTACGAGCGCATGGTGGAGGGCATCCGCAAAAAGCTCAACTTCACGTCACTTCGCTTCAACCGGCTGGACGACATGCTCGACGCCGTGGGGATCGACCACGACTGTCTGTGCACCTACTGCTGGAACGGAAAAGAATAACGACAAAACGTAAAATAGGACGCATTCGGTGATCTGTGAGCCGAATGCGCCCTTTTTATATATTCGAATGGATGATTATAGAACATATGAGAACCGTGATGCTGCAAAAATCCTTATTAGGAATCCCTTTCCACTATTTTCAGGAGATCCTCCGGAAGCACAGCCGGGACAGGTGATCCAGCATAGTCCCGGATATTGCATGTCACAATACAATCCGCTCCAATCCGCTGCGCCGTTTCAGCCATTACCGCATCTTCATAGTCGGAAATCTCGGAAACAATGGCACGCTGACAGTCGATTCCAGCTGTATCGGAGACGTCAAAAATCGTGATGAGCTTGTTCAGGACATCCCGTGCCTCTTTGTTGTCGTGTGTATGCCGATGCACAAGATAGTAAATATCCGTCAATGCTTTTGCGGATATGATACCGTTAATTTGCGCACTTGCGGCAGCTATGAAAATCTTCTGCGCCGCCACACAGAACGGTTCTCTGCTCTGCAAAGCATCAATAACGATACAGGTATCGATCAGGACCCTCATATCTGATCCATCCTCTCATCACGCGCCTGTTCCAGAGTAATATCGGTCGGCAGAATACCGAAGAGAGATTTTGCCGTTTCGACGCGATCCTGAAAGGGGTTCGTCAGTTTCGAGATGATCTTGCCATTCTTCGTAATGTAGATATCTTCTGTGGCGGAAAGCATCAGGTACTTGCTGAGATTCATCTTCAGCTCTGTAGTTGTGATGGACATGGTATCCTCCTCTCATCTATTGTCTGGCATTACTATATCTTAATAGTACGTTTTTGTCAACTTTTTCGTACTATTTAGTTTCTTATTTCGTGCTTTTATTGCTCATTCTCCACTTCAGAAGGAAGGCGGAATTCACGATCACTAGCACGGATCCGAGGTTGTGCACGAGCGCTCCGACGACCGGTCCGAGCGCGCCGGCGGCTGCGAGGACGACCGCCAGCAGATTCAGTCCGAGCGAAAACGCCAGATTAAACCGGATCACCGACATCATCCGCCGGGACAGAGCCAGAAGATGCGGCACCCTCCCGATCTCGTCGTCCGTGAGAGCTATATCCGCGGCCTCCACGGCCATGTCGCTTCCCGCCGCTCCCATCGCGATGCCGGCATCCGCCTTCTTCAGCGCGGGAGCGTCATTGATGCCGTCGCCGATCATGCACACGCTGCCTCCCGCCGCCTGCAGTTCTCCGATCCTTGCGAGCTTGTCCTCCGGGAGGCATTCCGCGTGTACGTCGGATATCCCGGTCTTCCCGGCGACCGACATCGCAGGTCCCGCATGGTCCCCCGTCAGAAGGACGGGCGTCACTCCGAGCGCCCGGATATCTTTCACCGTCTCCTTCGCCTCCGGCCGCACGGTATCCGACAGCGCAAGGAATCCCGCAGCCCTTCCATCGGCCGCCAGATAGATCACGGTGCTCCCGATCTCCAGATAAGGCTCCGCCTCCCGGAACGGGAACTCCACGCCGGCATCCTCCATCAGTCTCCTCCTGCCGGCAAGCACGGTCTCTCCTCCGATGACGGCCCGGACTCCCTGTCCTGGCATGACCGTAAACGCCTCCGGTTCCGGGACGGGGGTCACGCACCGTCTCACGACGGCTTTCCCCAGGGGATGCTCCGACAGCAGCTCCGCCGAAGCGGCGAGCCGCAGGATCTCTTCCTCGTTCCTGTCGCATACGGATACGGCCGCCGTGACCTCCGGCGTCCCGAAGGTGAGCGTTCCCGTCTTGTCGAAGGCGACCGCCGTAACGCCTGCCAGACGCTCCAGCGCGTCCCCCTCCCTGACGAGCGCTCCGTGCCTGGCCGCGTTTCCTATGGCCGCCATGACCGCCGTTGGCGTGGCAAGCACGAGGGCGCAGGGACAGAACACGACGAGGATCGTCACC
>JAEEGL016057747.1_pt1 | contig 14067 bp, 14 predicted proteins | sample 9134231 | NCBI WGS metagenome assembly JAEEGL01 (sample SAMN16246548, study PRJNA631951) | gut metagenome | biome: gut microbiome; feature: rumen; material: fiber-attached | host: Bos | place: Iran: Karaj | collected 2018-10
GACTTCCGCCAAAAGGTGAAACTCGCCGGTTATGTGACCACCGTCGCCCTTTCCTTCGGCATCGCGAGCCCGAAGAGCGCCTTCATGACCGCTTCGTATGAGATGCTCGGTTCGATCCCCGCCTGCATCGAGGGCGCCATGCTCGCCAAGATGTGCGACCGCGGCCAGATCAAGGGCTGCATCGGTGACGGACCGCTCGCCCTGGATGTCGCCATCGACGAGGAATCCGTGCAGATCAAGAAGCTTGTGAGCCCGGTCGCCGGCGACGCCGACTGCCTCCTGTTCCCGAACATCGAGTCCGCCAACGTCTTCTGGAAGACCAACTCCAAGCTGGCCCTGGGTGTCCGTCAGGCCGGCTTCCTCGTGGGCACCAAGGTCCCTTGCGTCCTCGCTTCCCGCGCCGACTCCGTGGACGTCAAGCTCAACTCCATCGCATCCGCGGTGATGAGCGTGAAGTAATCTCGGTCCGATGGGCTCGCACCGCCGAAAATGGGGCTGGTGGCTGGTTGCGGCGATTGCCGTTGCCGTGGCCGCCAGCCTTTTCCTTCACCGGAAACCGGCCGGCCGGTCCGGCTTGCCGGACGCGTCGGCCCCTGCCGCAGAGGCCGATCCGCCCGTTGCGGTCGTTCGGGACACCGTGTACATGAAAGTCGATGGCGAGTCGGTACCGGTGGTTCGGGAGCGAAAGGTGGAAACGATTGATAATGAGGATGATATACCTTCCGCGACTACGGAAATGATTGTGACGGTCCCTGTCCGGGATATCAACGGGCTTCTCCGCGAAAAAAGCGGCCGGGACATCCTTCTGACAACGCAGGCTCCCGACCGGGTCAGCCTTTCCTACTCCGGCAAGGTGGATATCCCCATGCTTGGAGAGCAGGACGTGAACTTTTCCGCAGGATTCAAGGTCGTGGAGGTAAAAGGGAACCGCCTGGTCCTCCAGCTTGATTCCGGTACGGCGATGAATCTCGCTGCCGACGTTTTCGCTCCGCTTATCCTGGAGCGCCTCCCTTCAGGCCTCGTGGACTCGTTTTCCAATGGCCGCGCGGTCATCAACCTTTCCGCCATCCCGCAGTTAAAGAAGAAGCTCGCTTCCGTGGATATCGTGGGCTTCTCCCTGGATGAGGATGCCATCAGCCTGAGGGCGGTGGAAAAATAGGTCAAAGAACCTCCGTAAGGGCACCGGTGACGGAGTCGATGATGAATCCCCTCACGGTGACGTCCCTGGGTACCAGCGGGTGGTTCACGATGGCATCGACCGTCTTCCGGACAGAGGCTTCCGTGTCGTGGAAGCCCTCGAGCCAGGTGGCGATTCCCTTGGATTCCCATTGATCCAGGATTTTTTCCGGAACGCCGCGCTCCAGCATGTGCGGTTTGAATTCTCCATAGCTCATATGGCAGGCTCCGCAGGTAGAGTGGTGGACCACCATCACCTCCTGCACGCCCAGTTCATAGATGCCTACGAGCAGAGACCGGATGGAGGAATCCGTCTCCGACAGTACCAATCCGCCGGCGTTCTTGATAATCTTGGCGTCACCGTTCCTCAGCCCCAGGGCTTTCGGGAGCAGTTCCGTCAGCCGGGTATCCATGCAGGTGAGCACCGCCAGCTTCTTGGCGGGATACTTGTCAGTTACATAGGGCTCATAGCCTTTCTCCGCCACGAAGCGGGCGTTGTAAGCGAGGATTTGGTCGATCATATCAGTCTTGTTCCGCAATGTCGAAGAGATTTCGGGCCGGTAAGCGGTCTGAAAAGCGCTTCCGCAGGTTCTTGCACAAGGCGCCGGTATCGCGGGAGAAACGGGAGCCTTTCCAGGTGGACGTGTTGGTGATCAGAATCCAGCATTCGCCGTCAGGAAAGGTTTTAACAAGGGCGGAAGTCCCTGAGAATGAACCGGTCCGGGTCCATTCTCCGTCCTCTGTGCAATCTACCCAACCGAGGGAATAGATTTCGTCCGAGAGCCGCTGGGTCATCTGGTACACGCTGAATTCGGAGATCTGGTCGCCGAAGTCAGGAATGCCGTCGATGGAGGCGATCAGGCGGGCAAGCTCCGGGGTGGAGCCGATCCAGGCGCCGGCACCGGACAGGCCCCGGATGTCGTTGCCTCCATAGCAGCGTTCCACTTTCCCGCGGCCGTCGTAGGAGTCGCTGGGTTTGGCTTCCTTATGCATGTGGTAGCGGGTCTCGCCGGGGAAGCGGTCGGCATAGAAGTTCCCGCCGATGTGAAAGTCCGTGCAGCCGGCGGGCCGCAGAACTTCCCGCTGCATCCAGGTTTCGTAGTCTTCTCCGGTGAGTTTCTCAATGATCATCGACAGCAGCAGGTACCCGAAATTGGAATACTCCTGTGTGGTTCCCGGGAGGTAGGCGAGGGGCCGACTGACCAGATGGCGTGTGAGCTGTTCGGCGGTTGGAGCCTTGGAGATTCCGATTTCCCGCATCATCCGGGCGGTGGAGAACATCGGGTCGCCGCCTTGCTGGGTGAATCCCGCCTGGTGCCGCAGCAGGTGCTCGACGGTAATCAGATAATAGTTGTCGTCCGTAATGTACTTGTCATACTCCGGCAGGACGCCGAACGGACCGAAGACCGGGGTGTCCAGGACCAGTTTTCCCCTTTCCTGCAGTTTCATGATGCCTACGGCCGTGAGCAGTTTCGACACCGATGCCATCCGGAGAAGGGTGCCGGGGACCATGGGCCTGGCACCGTCGGCCCGTCCGTATCCGCGGGCATACAGGAGCGAATCGTTCCGCATGATGCTCAGGGACACTCCCTTCAGCGACCAGACGTTCATGAAACTGTCCACGGCGGCATCCATCGCGGGAAGCCGGGACAGGTCGTTGGTCAGTCGGTCGTTGAGGCCCCTGTCCTGTCCGAAAGAAAGGCAGGGGAGGAGAAGGAACAATATGGAAATGAGGCGTTTCACTTGATCAGCCCGGCCCTTCTGCCGAAATCGATGACAAAGTCGGCCGTGCCGTCGATTCCCAGGATGGAACTGTCCACGCACAGGTCGTAGTTGGAGGCCACGCCCCAGGCTCCGAAGGTGTAGAAGTTGTAATAAGCTTCGCGGGTGCGGTCCTTCCGGCGCATCAGGGCTTCCGCCTCATCGGCGTCCAGTCCCTCGCTTTCCACAAGACGCTTGATACGGTATTCCATCGGGGCGCACACGAATACGTCCAGGCATTCCAGGTCACGGAGGATGTAGTCGGCGCAGCGGCCTACGATGATGGCGTCGCCTTTCTCGGCGATGTTCCGGATGACTTCGCTCTGGATCTTGAACAGCATGTCGTCATTGACATAGCCGGTCTCGCCGAATCCCAGGCGGCCAGAAGAGAAGAAACTGGACATCGAGAACAGGCTCTTCCGCTGTTCGCCGCCCTCGAAGAGACTTTTCGAATACCCGCTCTCCTCGGCAGCCTTGGAGATGAGTTCGTTGTCGTACACCGGGATGCCGAGCTTCTTTCCGATGGCCTGGGCGACGTATCCTCCGCCACTGCCGAACTGCCTTCCTACGTTGATGATCGTGTTCATATCTTGCTTCCGAGGATGGCCGGATCGTCCCCGTCCTTGAGGCGGCCGAGTTTGCGCAGCAGGCCCACTGCAAACAGGGCGGTGACGAGGGCTGCGATGGTGTCAGAGATCGGGAAACTATACCAGACGCCGGCTTCCGACTGGAGAAGGACCGGCAGGATGTAGATGCAGGGGAGGAGGAAAAGCAGCTGCCGCGAGAGGGACAGGAAGATGGATTTGTTCACCATGCCGAGGCATTGGAAGAGGTTCGTGGTGACCATCTGGAAGCCGATGATGGGGAAGGCCAGGCTCATGGTCCGGAAACCTTTGGCGGCCAGGTCGTGCATGACCGGGTCCGGTGTGAAGATACTTACCGTGGGGCCGGGAAACACCTCGGCGACGATGAAACCGACGATGCAGACAAGCGTTGCCCAGCCGGCGGTTTTCACGTACACCTCCCGGACACGGGCGTACTGGCGTGCACCGTAGTTGTATCCTGCGATGGGTTGCATTCCCTGGTTGAAGCCCATGATCACCATCACGAACAGGAAACTGATGCTGTTCACGATGCCGTAGGCGCCGAGCGCGAGGTCGCCGCCCCACTTGACAAGCTGCTGGTTGATGAACAGGACGACGATGCAGCTGGCGAGGTTCATCAGGAACGGCCCCATGCCGATGGCAAGGGAATCCTTGGCGATCCGCCAGTCAATCTGGAAAATCTTGCGGCTGCGGGGCAGATGGAGGAACTTGTCCTGGTCCAGGAAGAACCTCATCGTATAGCCGAGAGCCATCAGCTGGCACAGGACGGTGGCGACCGCGGCGCCGCGGATGCCCATCTTCAGCCCGAAGATGAAGACCGGGTCCAGGATGGCATTGGAGGTGACCGTGAACAGGGTAAGCCCCATGGCGGTCTTCGGATTGCCGGATGACCGGATGACGCTGTTCAGGCCGAAATACAGGTGCGTGACAGCATTGCCGATGGCAATGATTATCATGTAGTCCCGGGCATAGGGAAGCGTGCTGTCGCTGGCCCCGAAGAAGCGGAGGATCGGATCCATCCACATCAGGGTCACGAAGGTGAAGACGATGCCGGTGATGATGTTCAGCGTGACTTCATTGGAGAGGACCTTGTTCGCCACCGCATAGTTCTTCTGTCCCAGGAGGACGGAGATCATCGTCGCCGCGCCCACGCCCACCAGGGTGCCGAACGCCGTGGAGATGTTCATCAGCGGAAAGGTGACGGCAAGACCTGAGATGGCGAGCGAACCCACGTCGGGGATGTGACCGATGAAGATGCGGTCCACCATGTTGTACAGCGAGGACGCGGTCATCGCAATGATGCCGGGGACTGCATACTGGCGGATCAGCTGGTTGATGGGCTTGACACCCAGTTCGGTCGGGACGCTTCCTGCCATGGATTACGGCTTGGGAACCAGTTCGACGTCGAATCGGAGGGCGGCGTACGGCGGAATCATGCGCGTATCACTGCTGCCGGAACTTCCATAGCCCAGGACGTAGCCGAATGCAAAGCTGGCCGATTCGCCGGGATGCATGGCCTTCAGGCCGTACTTGAAACCGTTGATCAGGTTTTTGCTGCCGCCCAGGGAGAGGTCGGCGATGTCTTCCGCCATGACGACGGAGACGGGCGCATAGGACCTGGAAGGATTGTAGATGTGGTAGAACTTGGCCGTATCGGCGATGGTGGTGTCGAACACCTGTCCGTCAGAGATGCGGCGGCCGGTGTAATTGATGTACACGGTGGTGTCGCGAGGCATCTCCGGGGCCTCTCCTTCGAATTCCGTATGGGACTTGAAAAAGACGGCGGCGGTGGACAGGGTGTCGTTCACACCCCATTTCTCGGAAGAATAGCGGCTCAGTTCGCCGTACTCATAATCGTTCAGGTTGTCCGTCTGTCCCAGCAGGGTGATGGTATAGACGGCGCTGGTGTTCTTGGTCTCGTGCTTGAAATATTCGTCCGTGTCGTCATAGCGCTCGAGCGTCAACATCCAGGAGGGGATGATTGCAGTCCGGGTGCCGCCCACGCGCATACCGTCCAGGAGGGCGTCCAGCCCCGCGTAGCTTTTGCCGTCTCCGGTGATGAGCACCTGCTCCCCGAAATAGTAGGTCTGGTCCCATTTGCCCAGCTGCTTCGCCCACTGCTCGTCGGTGTTGGCGGTGACCGCGCCGTCCAGGTCGCGGATCGTGTAGGTGACGAAACTCACCGTCTTGGTGCTGTTCCAGGCGGTCCCCGTCCCCGGCACGTCCTTCACGACATAGATGCCGTCCTTGAGGGTGGAACCGGGATAGTTGATTTCCCGCCAGGCATCCAGATAGCGAAGCTGGGTCTCGTTAGTCCCTTCTGCGGACGACTTGGCGCAGGATCCGAGCACGCAGGCTCCGAAGGCCAGCAGACAGGCGGTTTTCAGTATAATGTTCATTCTCATTTGTTTAATCGTTGGAAATGCTGTTCACCCAAATGTGGTAAACCAGGGCTGACCTTGCAGGAATCGTGCCTTGGGTGTGCGAGTCGTACGCATATTTGCCGGAAAACAGGATATAGCACTCGTCCTGGTTCCGGACGCCTTCCAGCCCGTAGTAAAGGCCGGGCAGCAGACTGTCGTCCAACGGAAGGGTCTCGATCTTGAATGCAGTCGTGTCGGAAACCTTCCAGCCGGCGGCATCGGCCGTGGCCTTGTGGTTGGTAGCGAACAGCTGGTCGCGGCTGACGTTGGTGCCTTTCAGCACATAGCCTGCGTAATAGAAGGAAATGATTCCGCCGGCGGTGAGCGAGTCGGCCCGGAGGCCTTCCCGACCCAGGGTGTCGTGCAGGGTCAGCCGCACCGTGCCGTTCTTGTAGGTGACGGTGGCGGTTGAGTCTTTATTGACCTGGGCCTCGACGAACGAGGAAATGCTGGTCTCCTGCTTGTCATAGGTCGCCTGGACCGACTGCTTGGTACAGCCGAAGACGAGCCCGAGGATCAGGAGGGCGGACAGCAGCAGGGAGGAACGGTTCATTTCAGGCATTGGCGGGATACGTTTTCAAGATAGGCGGCGGCTGCTTCGGGGGCGGGGATGTCCCCGGGCCAGAAGAGTTTCCCGCCGGCGGCGTTCTCGTGACCGCCTCCGTGGAACCAGTCCAGGGCGCACTGCTGGGCGGAAGTGCCCCGCTTGGAGCGGATGGACACCCGGAAATGGCCGTCGCTTTCCTTCAGGAGGACGCTCATCCTCACGCGGCCGATGGACAGGGGAATGTTCACCAGTCCCTCCGTCTCACCTTCTTCTGCGTGGAAACGGTCCAGGATTTCCCGGGTGGCGACCATATAGGCCATCCCTTCCGGGGTGATGCGCATGTTCTCGTACTGGAGGTAGCCCATCAGGCGGACCCGGTTCTCCCGGTAGTTGTTGTACAGGCTTGCCAGGATGGCATCGCGGTCCACGCCCGCTGCGAGCAGAGCGGAGGCCATCTCCAGGGTGGACGGGAAGACGGAGTTGGCGAAATTGTTGGTGTCCGTGGTCATGCCGGCCATCAGGGCGCGGGCGGTGTCGGCCGGGAGCAGGGCGGGATCTCCGCCGATTTCCGGAAGTTCCAACAGGACGAAGAAGAGCAGTTCCGATGCAGAGGAGACGTCAGGGGTGGAGAAGACCAGGCAGAAGGAATCCGTTTCAGGATTGAGATGGTGGTCGATCAGGATTTTCCGTGCCCCGGAGGCCTCGAAGGCGGCCCGGAGTCCTTCCGTACGGGAAAATCCGTTGCCGTCCAGGAGGATGACCAGGTCGCTCCGGCCGATGCGCTCCAGGCAGGCTTCCGGGTCCGTGTCGAGGAACAGGAAAGGAGCGCCGTCCGGGATGATGGGGCGGACGGTGGAGGAGGGGCTGTCCGGAAGAACGGCGACGGCGTCCATGCCCCGGGCTTGACGAAGGTGGCACACCAGGGCCGATGCACTGCCCAGCGCATCCCCGTCAGGGTGCGTGTGCGTGGTTACGGTCACGGTGTGGCTGCCTTCCAGCAGGGAGTTGAACGTCCGGATGCCTTCCGGAGTGATGCAGTCAAACGTCGTAATCATTTTTGCAGGTGCAAAAATACAAAATATATTGCTTTTCATAAATGATTTTTATAACTTTGTCGGAAAGTTTGATTATTTATAAAACACTAAAATAATGAACAAAGCAGTCAAGATTATCATCGAGATTCTCCTCGCCCTCGCCGCGGTAGGTCTTGTGTACGCCATCTACAACAGCGTGATGAAGCCGGTGAACTTCAACAAGGAGAAAGCCCGTCGCCAGGAGGTCGCCGTCCAGCGCCTTAAGGACATCCGTACCCTCCAGGTCGCCTACAAGGGCGTGAACAACCGTTTCACGGGCGACATCGACTCCCTGATCAACTTCTACAACACCGGCAAGATGGATATCGTCATGCAGGTCGGTTCCAACGACGACTCCCTCGCCGTGGAGAACACCGCCCGGGTTAAGAAGGCTTTCAAGAACCTGAAAAAGGATGAGTTGAACGCGAAGTTCATGGAGCTCTACAAGCAGGGACAGAAGCTCGTCTTCTCCATCAGCACCCCGATCGCCGTGAAGGATACCCTCTTCCACAGCCGCGAGAACTTCTGCGTCGACTCCCTGGCCTTCATCCCGTTCTCCGGTGGCCAGAAGGTGGAGATGGAATCCCTTGTCAAGACCGTCTCCGGTGTCCAGGTCCCGCTGTTCGAGGCCCGCATGCCTTGGAAGGCCCTCCTCAAGGGCATGGACAACCAGCTCCGTATCAATCTTGACGCCGAGTGCGAAGACCTGGGCCACTACCAGGGTCTCCAGGTCGGTTCCGTCACTGCGCCGAACAACAACGCCGGTAACTGGGAGTAACCGCTCCGATGGACAGTTCGCGCACATCGACAACAGGAATATCCATTCAAGTTTCCTTGAGTGGATATTCTTTTAAGGTGCTGGAGGGTGGAGAGATCTTCTCTTCCGGGTGGCTGGGTGCGGACCGTATCTTCACCACGCCGGAATTCCAGCGGCGGTATGACAAGGTGGACATCGCCCTGCTCACGCCCAAGTGCACGCTGGTCCCCGAGTCCTTCTTTCGGCCTGAAGCCGCCCGTGCGTTGCTGTCCGATGTCGTAGCCCTGGATGCGGCGGATGCCGTGGAATCCGTGCGCGTTCCTGAGCAGGGCGCCGTCCTCGTGTTTTCGAACACCCTCGGCGAATCCCTTTCCCGGGTGCTTTCGCTGACGGTCCTTGACACTTCCGGTGCGCAGGCTCCGGTCCTTCCCGAGATGTACTATCTCCTGCAGGCACTCCCGTTGTGCGAGGATTACAATAAGGTCGTCGCCTCCTGGCGGGACGGCTGGTTGCACCTGGTCGTGGCCCAGGGACGGACGCTGCTGCTGTCCAATGTCTATCAGGCAGCCGATTTCACGACGGCGGAATACTATCTCTTCCTGGTCCTGAAAAAGCTGCAGTTGAATCCGGAGGTGTCCACCGTCTGCTTCCGGACGCCGCTCGCCCCGGAGGAGGAAATGTCCCTGTACCGGTATTTCAAGGCGGTCGTCCAGCTATGAGGATCATTGGCGGACGCCTCAAGGGCAAGACCATCCTGCCTCCGTCGGGCTACAAGGCCCGGCCCACCACGGACTTTGCCCGTGAGGGCCTGTTCAATGTCCTGGATAACGAATACGAATTCGAAGACCTCAAGGTGCTGGACCTCTTCGGAGGAACCGGCGCCATTTCTTTTGAGTTCGCTTCCCGGGGGGCGTCCCGCGTGTACTGCGTGGAGATGACCCGCGAGAACGCTTCCTTCATCAAGCGGGAAGCGGAGCGGCTGGGACTCCGGAACGTGACGATGGTCCGGGACAACGTCTTCGATTTCCTGCCCCTCTGCCGAGAGAAGTTCGATATCATCTTCGCCGATCCGCCTTATGCCCTGGAAGGGCTGGACACCCTTCCGGACCGGGTTTTTTCGCAGGATATCCTGCATCCCGGGGCTTATTTCATCCTGGAACACGGTGGCGAGCATTCCTTTTCCGGGCATCCCCGCTTCAAGAAGGAGAAAGTGTACGGTCGTGTCCATTTTTCGTTCTTCGAACAACCTGAATAGACTATGTTTTCGTTCCTGATCAGCGTGGCCGCGCTCGTCGCGGGCTATTTCCTGTATGGGGGCTTCGTGGACAAGGTCTTCGGCCCCAACCCGAATCTGGTAACGCCGGCCGTAGCCAAGGCCGACAACGTGGACTTCATCGCGATGCCCCCGTGGAAGGTGTACATGATCCAGTTCCTGAACATCGCGGGGACCGGGCCTATTTTCGGTGCGATCATGGGTGCGAAGTTCGGCCCGTCGGCCTACCTGTGGATCGTATTCGGCTGCATCTTCGCCGGTGCCGTCCATGATTACCTGTCAGGCATGCTTTCCGTCCGGCACGGCGGAGCGGGCTATCCTGTCCTGGTGGGCCGCTATCTCGGGGAGACGACCAAGAAGGTCATGCTGATTTTTTCCGTCCTCCTTCTTCTGATGGTCGGTGCCGTTTTCGTGTACAGCCCGGCCGTCATCCTGGGCGGAATGGTCGGTGACGGCGGACAGTGGTCGATGATGCTGTGGGTCATCGTCATCTTCGCATATTATGTCATCGCGACCCTGCTCCCCATCGACAAGATCATCGGCCGGATCTATCCGGTCTTCGCCGTGGCCCTGCTGTTCATGGCGGTTGCCTTGATGGTGTGCCTGTTGGTCAAATGGCCCTCGATTCCTGAATTCTGGGACGGCCTGCAAAACCGCGGTCCGTCGCTGGGTATGTCCGGACAGCCTATCTTCCCGTGCCTGTTCATCACCATAGCGTGCGGCGCGGTGAGCGGTTTCCATGCGACCCAGAGCCCGCTGATGGCCCGCTGTATCACGACGGAGAAACTGGGGCGTCCTATTTTCTACGGGGCGATGATTACCGAAGGACTGGTCGCCCTGATATGGGCGGCGGTCGCTTCCTACTTCTTCTTTGACGGCGGTGCGGCCGAAGTCGGCTCCGACCTGTCCGCCGCGGCCCCTACGGTCGTGACGAAGGTCTCGCAGAGCTGGCTCGGCCTCCTGGGCGGCATCCTGGCCGTTCTCGGCGTCGTGGCGGCCCCGATCACCAGCGGCGACACGGCTTTCCGCAGCGCGAGGCTCATCATCGCGGATTTCGTGCATCTGGACCAGAAGCCCATGCGGAAGCGCCTGTACATCGCCATTCCGCTGTTCGCCCTTTCCGGTCTCCTGCTGTGGTACAACATCGCCGACTCCAACGGTTTCAACGTTATCTGGAGGTATTTCGGCTGGAGCAACCAGGCGCTTTCGGTGTTCATGTTCTGGACCGCGACCGTCTATCTGGTTCTCAACAAGAAGGGCGCGTATTATCTGATCGCCTTGATTCCTGCCCTGTTCATGACTTCCGTCTGTACGACGTTCATCCTGGTGGACAAGATCGGCCTGGGGCTTCCCGCCTCCACGATTCCGTGGATCGCCCTGGGAACTTTTGCGATTTCGGCGATTCTTTTCTATCTTTGGAAATATCGTAAAAACAGATAGCTATGCTTGATAAAGAACGCGGGCTGTATGTAGCCCACTGCGCCAACGGCCCCATCTCCCTGGTCGGCAAGATGGCCAACCGCCACGGCCTCATCGCCGGTGCCACCGGTACCGGTAAGACCGTTACCCTGCAGGTACTTGCCGAAACCTTCTGCCAGGCCGGTGTGCCCTGTTTCATGGCCGACATGAAGGGCGACCTGAGCGGCATCAGCCAGGTGGGCAAGCTCTCGGGCTTCATCCAGAAGCGCCTGCCGGAATTCGGCATCGAGGATCCGCAGTTCCAGAGCTGTCCGGTTCGTTTCTTCGACGTCTACGGCGAGCAGGGGCACCCCATGCGCTCGACCATCTCAAACATGGGTCCGGACCTGCTGGCCCGTATGCTGGAACTGAATGAGACGCAGACCGGCGTGCTGAATATCGTCTTCCGGATCGCCGACGAAAACGGACTGCTGCTCATCGACCTGAAGGACCTCCGTGCCATGCTCAACTTCGTGGGCCAGAACGCCTCCGAGTTCACCATCAAGTACGGTAACGTGTCCACGGCTTCAGTCGGTGCCATCCAGCGCGCCCTTCTCCATCTGGAAAACCAGGGCGCCGAAAAGTTCTTCGGCGAGCCGTCCTTCGACATCTACGACCTCCTTCAGTGTGAAGGCGGAAAGGGGGTGATGAACGTCCTTGCGGCGGACAAGCTCATGCTGAAGCCGAAGCTTTATTCGACCTTCCTCCTCTGGCTGCTTTCCGAACTGTACAGCACGCTTCCGGAGGTCGGCGACATGGAACTTCCGAAACTGGTCTTCTTCTTCGACGAAGCGCATATGCTTTTCGAAGATACGTCCAAGGCCCTGACTGCGAAGATCGAGCAGGTTATCCGCCTTATCCGTTCCAAGGGCGTGGGCATCTACTTCATCACCCAGAGCCCGACCGACATCCCGGAGAACATCCTGGGCCAGCTGGGTAACCGCGTGCAGCATGCGCTCCGCGCCTACACGCCGAAGGACCAGAAGGCCGTCAAGGTCGCCGCGGAGACCTTCCGGGCGAATCCGGAGTTCGACACCTACGAGGCCATCCTCCAGCTCGAGACCGGAGAGGCCCTTGTCTCCTTCCTGGACGAGAAAGGTGCTCCGTCCATGGTCGAGCGGGCGAAGATCCTTTTCCCGCTGAGCCAGATCGGGGCCATCACCGAGGACCAGCGCGCCCTCATCATCAAGCAGTCCCGCCTCTGGGGCCGCTATGACAATGCGATCGACCGGGAAAGTGCCTACGAGATCCTGACTGCCGCAACGGCCGAGGCAGAACGCCAGAAAGCCGAACTGGAAGAGCAGAAGAAGGCCGAGAAGGCTGCTGCTGCCGAGGCCAAGGAGCAGGAGAAGGCCGACAAGGAAAAGGCCAAGAAAAAGAAGAACAGCATCGCCTCCAAGGTGCTGAAGTCCGTCATCACCGCCGTGACCGGGGTCGTTGCCGCCTCTGTGGCCGATTCCGTCACCGGCAGCAAGAAGAAGAGCGGAACCTCCACTACCAAGAAAGCGGTCCAAAAGGCAACCAAGTCGGCTACCAACACCATTACGAGGGAACTCACCCGGAGTATCCTCGGGAACCTGATCAAGTAGGGATTATGCCCGCCAATGCATGCCGAAGCGCTCGAAAGCCGCCCTTTCGAGCGCTTCCCTGTCTTCGGGGTGGGCGATGGAGATAAGGAGGCGGGCCCTTTCCTGCAGGGACTTGCCGTACAGGTTCACGGCACCCCATTCGGTGACGACCCACTGCACGTCGGCGCGGGGCGTGACGACGCCGGCGCCGGGCTTGAGCGTGGGGACGATCTTCGGGGCACCCTTGGCGGTGCGGGAGGCGAGGGCGATGACAGCCTTGCCGCCGGGGGACATCTTGGCGCCGCGGACGAAATCCAGCTGACCGCCGGTGCCGGAGTACATCCGGGTGCCGATGGAGTCGGCGCACACCTGGCCGGTGAGGTCGATTTCCGTAGCGGAGTTGATGGATACCACGTTCGGATTCTTCGCGATGGTCCAGGGGTCGTTCGTATAGGCGATTTCCCGCATCAGGACGGCCGGGTTCCGGTCGATGAAGTCATACACGTCCTGAGAACCCAGGAGGAAGGACGCAACGACCTTGCCCGTGTCGATCTTCTTGGCGGCACCGTCGATGATGCCTTTCCGGATCAGTTCCAGGGCGCCGTCGGCAAACATTTCCGTATGCAGTCCAAGATGTTGGTGGCCAGTTAGTTCTGAACAAACCGCATTGGGTAGGGAGCCGATTCCCATCTGCAGGCAGGCTCCGTCGGGGACCAGCTCCGAGCAGTTCCGACCGATCAGCCGGTCGGTTTCGGAAGGCTGAACGTAGTCCTTGGTGATCAGCGGCGTGTCGTCCCGGACCAGGGCGTCGAAGCGTTCCACGGGGATGGGCTCGCCATAGGAGAAAGGGACGTGCGGGTTCACGACCGCCAGTTTCAGGCGGGCCACCTCCAAGGCGGCGATGGAACAGTCCACGGAGGTTCCCAGAGAGACCACACCGTCGACCGGTTCCGAGACCTGGACCATCGCCACGTCGCAGGGCAGGGCGCCGCTGCGGTACATGGCCTGCGATTCGAACAGGTGCGCGGGGAGATAGTCCGCATATCCTTCCTGGACGCTTTTCCGGACGTTCGGTCCCACGAAGAATCCCTGATCGAAGAAGACGCCTTCATATTCCCTGGAACCGTAGGGGGCGGGTCCTTCCGTATGGAAATGATGGAAGTGGAGGTCCCGCAATTCTCCTGCCCTGCGGCACAGGGCGTCGATAAGGACGTGGGGAACGCTGGCGATGCTGGAGAGGTGGATGTGATCCCCGCTCCGGACGCCGCGGACGGCTTCGTCGGACGATATGAAAGTCAAGGGCTTCATGGCTCGAACCGTGCAAATATAGGCAGATTCTTTGTATATTTGTAAAAATTTTAACGAATAATATTCATACCAGGGAAGAAAAGGTGGCCGCCTTCGGCCGTTTGCTGGATATCATGGA
>JAEEGL017432169.1_pt1 | contig 14067 bp, 3 predicted proteins | sample 9134231 | NCBI WGS metagenome assembly JAEEGL01 (sample SAMN16246548, study PRJNA631951) | gut metagenome | biome: gut microbiome; feature: rumen; material: fiber-attached | host: Bos | place: Iran: Karaj | collected 2018-10
ATATTAATTATGGTTTACATATTGATTTATCTGAAACTAAACAAATAGAATTATTTGAAGATTTCTTATTTTCATTTCTTATTCAGAAAGAATATACTCAAAATGAAGATATTTATTGTTATCAAAATAATATTAAAATTAAAATTGAGATACCTAAAGGTTTTTATAATTTTATGGATAAATTTCCTATATTAAAAATATTCAAACAAAAAGATATTAATACTCTTCCTCCTTTTCAATTTTTTGATGAAAATGATAAAAATTTTAATGATGATGAAGATATTCAAAAAGATAAAGAAATTTATAATAAACTTATATTAAAAAGTAATATATTATCTTCAAATAATATTCCATCTGATATTTTGTTACAAAGAAAAAGTCATAGATATTTATATCAATCAGATATTCAAATAGTATGTAATTATTTAAATTTATATAATTCAGACCAATCAAGTTTAATAAATAAAAATTTATTTTTTTATGAATTAAATCAACTTGATTATGAATCAGAAAGATCTTTTTATTATTATTATGGAAAATTCATAAATGAAAAAAAATGTGAAGAATTAATAATGAAATATTTTAATAAACAAAATTGTTCTTACCATCAAATTAACATATTTATTAAAGTATTAGCACATCAATTAAGATTATTTTCAAATAATTATTATTTAATGATAGAATCAATAAAAGCAGGAAAATTATCAGGTCAAATTAGAGTAGATTTAATAAAAGAAATATTAGATTTAACAAAATTTTTCACAATAGGAGCATTTGATGAAATAGTAACTGAACAAGGAGGAGCAATTTTTGATTTTAATGAAGATAGAGCAATGGAAGAAGCAACAAAAGCTTTATCAACAAAAGAAAAAGTAGTGAATTTTGATAATTTAAAAGACAAAAGTTTAGTTTGTATTGATGAAGATAGTCAAGGACTTACAATTATGACAAATTCACCACCTTCTAGTAAAGAATATATTAAAATGGAAGATTTATTAAATATGTTTAATCCAGGTAAAAGAGTTAAATTAATTGACTTTAATACTAATATTGATGAAAATATTGAAAAAGAAGAAGAAAAAGGAATTCCAAATGCTAAATTTTTAAGAGTTATTAAAAAATTTTTGAATTTAAAAAAAAGTATTAAAGAATTAAAAAATATGATTGGTTCATATACTTTTACAGCAGATAACTTTTTTAAAATGATACTAATTTTAATTAGATTAAAATCTAATATTTCTGTTATTTTAATGGGAGAAACTGGATGTGGAAAAACAAGTTTAGTTAATACAATATGTGAATTATGTGAATATCAAATGATAACTAAGAATATTAATGCTTCTGTAACTGATAATGATTTAGTTGCTTTTATTGTTAAAAATAATTTATTAGAAGTTGGTGAAAAAATAGGTTATGATGAAGTAGAAGAAGAAATAGATGAAGAATTAAAAAGACAAATTGATAAAGAAAAAGAAAAAGAAGACAATGAAAAAATGATTATTGTATTTCTTGATGAATTTAATACTTGTAATTCACAAGGTTTAATTACTGAAATTATGTGTGATCATAGAGTACAAGGTAAAAAAATTAAAAGTAATGTTGCTTTTATTGGTGCTTGTAATCCATATAGAAAAAAAATAACAGAACAAGAAACAAGTGCTTTAATTAAAATTCAATCTAAATTCTCAGGTTTAGTTTATACTGTTAATCCTTTAACACATTCTCAATTATATTTAGTATTAAATTTTGGTGTTTTAAGTCAAGAAGATGAGAAAAAATATATTGAAAGTATTGCAGAATTTGAATTAAAGAATATAATTGAAAATAATTCAGTATTCAAAAATGTACATCCAATAATGGTAGAAGCATTTTTAAAATCACAAGAAATAATTAGAAATAAAAATGGTAAAGAATCAGTTAGTTTAAGAGAAATAAGGAAATTTTTAATAATATATAGATTTATGTATAAAGATTTCTTAAGAAAGCAAAAATTAAACAATCCAATTGATAATGATGATGAATCAAAATTAAAAATAGATTTCGAATTTTACAAAACAACTAAAAATGAAGAAATGATACATAAATATGCAATATCAGTAGGAATTTTCATATGTTTTTACATAAGATTACAATTAAAAGACAGAGCATTGTTTGAATCAGAATTATTAAACATATTAAAATTTCCATTATTAGATTATCCAGAAAAATTACAAAAAGAATTAATTGATAATATAGAATTTGAAAAGGGAATTGCAGCAAATAAAATATTAAAATTAAACTTATTTATAACATTTATTGGAATTTTAACAAGAATAGCAGTTTTCTTAGTTGGACCACCAGGATGTTCTAAAACATTATGTATGAATTTAATTAAAAAATCAATGCAAGGTCATAATTCATCTTCTCACTTTTGGAAACAATATCCTCAATTAATAGTAACTTCATTTCAAGGTTCATTAACTTGTACATCTAGTGCAATTAAAAAAAGTTTTGATCATGCTTTACAAACTTTAGATAAATGGAAGAAAAAAAATCAACAAAATGAAAATAAAGAAATGAATGGTAATGATATTATTTCATTAGTTTTTATTGATGAGATTGGATTATGTGAACTTTCACCTTCAAATCCATTAAAAGTACTTCATTCATTTTTAGAATTAGATTATAAAGATAAAAAAGATAGAGATAAAATTACTTTTGTAGGTATTTCTAATTGGAAATTAGATGCTTCTAAAATGAATAGAGGTATTTATTTAAATGTTTCAAGCCCTGAAAGTAATGAAAATGATATGATTGAAACTGCTAATGAACTTACTAAAATTTATAATAAGACTTTTCTTATTGATGATAAAAATCATACGTTGATTGATAATTTATCTAAAGTTGTTTATAGATATAAAAAAAAGTTAAATGATATTAAAGATCCTAATAGGAATTTTCATGGAACAAGAGATTTTTATAATATGATTAAAACTGTTGTTAGGAATATTATTAAGAAAAATGAAAAAAATATAAATCTTAATATTTTAGAAGAAGCATTTTTCTCTATTGAATGTAATTATAATGGTTTATTAATAAATAATGAATCATCAAGTTCAAAGGCTTTAGAAAATGAAATGATAAAATTATATCCTTTACAAAGAGATTTAAAAATAAATCACTTTAATATTATTGATTGTATTAAAAATAATATAAATGATTTTGATAGTAGATTCTTATTATTAATAACTCAAGCTTCATTAAGTCAATATCTAGTAATGCAAATAATTAAAAATGAAGAGGAAGAAAGAGACTATTTTTATTATTTAGGTAGTTTATTTGAAGAAGATAAATTTAATGAAACTTATTCAGTTAAAGCAATAAATAAAATAAGATTTTATTTAGAACAACCAATAATATTAATATTAAAGAATTTATCAACTACTTATGCATCATTATATGATTTATTAAATCAAAGATATACTTATTTTTCAGGAAAAAAATTTGCAGAAATTTCAATAAGAGATATAAGAACTCAAACTTATGTTAATGATAATTTAAGAATTATAGTACTTATTTCAAAAGAAGCTTTAGCTTTACAAGATCCACCTTTCTTAAATAGATTTGAAAAATATGTTATTTCATTCGAATCTTTATTAGATTCTAATCAAAAAGAAGAAGCAAAGAAATTTATGAATTATAAAAATTTATTCAAAAAAATAGAAGGAATAAAAATTAATCCTGAGTTTGAATTGATTAATTTTTATGAAGAAGAAATTAAAGCTATTATATTTGATGCTAAAAATATTAGTCAAGTTGAAAATTTCAGTTATGAAGATTATATATTTTCAAAATTAGCAAAAACTTTTCCTCAGGAATTAATTGCATTTTTAAATATTTATAAACATCAAAATTATAAAGATTTAGTTGATAAAATTAATTTCTATTATCAAAAAGGATTTCATTCTAATTTAAAAAATTATCTTACTAATACTCAAAATTCAAAAAATATTGTTTATACATTTACTTCAATTATTAAATTAAAATTTAATTTTGAAATAAATCATAGAAATTTTGGTTTAATTAAAGGAAAAAATTTTAAGCATGTTTTAATAAATGTTATCCAATCAGAACGTCAATTGGAATTAATATTAGATGATTTTTATTTCTCAGATGATCAAAATTTATTAATGTTTCATTTTGATAGTCATGATTTAGAAAATTTAGAATTTGTCTCAAGTTATATTGAAAGAATTGATAAAGAAAAACAAGAAACGAATCCAAATTTAAATAAAATATATGTTTTAGTGATTCACTTAAAGAGATCAAATAATGAACCATTTAATCAAATATTTATGTCTAATTTAAGTTCATATTCTCAAATATTTATTGATAATCTTTTTGGTAGAGATGAAGAAATTAATGAATTCCTTAATATAAGCCAAAAAGAATTATATAATTCAAGTTTAATTAATATTGAAGAAGAATTCAAAAGAAATATTTATCCTGCATTTGTTACTATAAAATATACTTTTGAAGATTTAGATATTACAGTTGATGAATATAGACATAGGATAATTAATTCAATATTAAATGATAATAATTTATTAAAAGATATAATTAGTAAAATAATAGATAAAATAAATCAAAATGAAAATATATTTGATAGAATATTTAAATTTTATAATTTTGAACAAGAATCAGATTTCTTATCAATGTTAATAAAAGAATTAAAAAATCAATTTTCAAAATATACATATAAATTTATAGTAAATTCAGAAAAAAGAGGAATATTACAATTTTATTCAAAAAATTTAACAGATTTAGAAAAAGATATTTGGTATCAATATTTAATAAGATTTGACTTTACAGAAGGTGAAATTCAATATAATCCAGAAGCAAATAGAATAAATATTAAATCATCATATAATTTACCATCTGTAACTTCAATTACAAATATTAGAAAATTTATCAAATTAAGGAAAAATGAATTTAAAGATCAAGAAGATAAATTAAGAACTTTCTCACAAGCATCTGAATTATTATATGAAAAATATGATGAGGATGAATATGAAGAAGAAGAATTTCTAAATAAAATGACATTAATAGATGAATATTTTTCAAATCGTGATTATAATAATCCATTAAGATATGAAACAATTATAGAATATATTAGAGAATATTTTTATTTCCCTAAAGATAATTTAATTCAAAGTTTATTAAATGTTATTAAACAAGAAGAAATATTTAAATTATTCCCTCCTAATCATGTTAATGAAGGTATTGTTTTATTATTTGAGGATTATTATAGACAATATTCAAATGAATTAGTTAATAAAGAAAAAAATGAATTTGTTAGTTTTATTCAATTCTTAACTAGATTAAGATTTGAAAAAAAAGAACAAAATGTTTTACTTGATTATATTAAAAGTATTTTATGGTTAGAAATTTATACAGAAGAAATGACTTATGTATTAAATATTATTAAAGATATTTTACCAATTATTCCAAATATAATTGAATTAATGAAACAAAAAATAGAATCTAAAGAAGTTGAATATATTATTTCTCCTCATCATCCTGCTTTTAAAAAAGAAATAAATTATCCATTTTTAATTTTCCTAGATTCTGTTTGTTTAATTATTTTACAATATATTTTAAGAAGTAATTTTGAAAGCTTACAAAAAAATTTAACAATATATTCAAATATAAATAAAAATGCAGAAATACTAAATTCATCATTAAGATTAATGTCAAAAGATTTTTATAGATTTAAATTTACCTATTTAATAAGTAATATGATAATTAAAAAAAATACACATTCAAAAGAAATAATTGATAGATATATAATATCAGAAATAAATGAAAGAAAACTTATAAAAAATAACAAAATTAATGAAGCATCACAAGAATTTAATAACCAATATCAAATTCTTCAACAAAATTTCAGTCAAGAAGAAGGATTTGATAAATTAATAATTTCATTAATTGTTTCAAAATATAAAGAAATAAGAGATGAACAATTTAGAGCAAATTTATGTCAAATAATAAAAAGAAATGAAAATTTACTTAAAAATGCAACTGAATTTTTCGTTCTTATATTTAATAGATTTTTCGTTACTCCTAATCATTTAGAACCTAATAATGATGATTCAAATAATCCATTTACTTTTAACAATAGAGAAAATATTTTATTAAAAGAAATAAATTGCAATGATAATCCAATGCCAATTCAATTAAAAAATATATTAAGAACTATTTTTAAATTTAATATAAATGATTATTATCAAACTTATATTGATGATATTGAAAAAAGTAATTATAATAATGATGAGAAAAAAAGAGAAGAATTAGAAATATTAATAGGAGAAGATTCATTTTCATATTTTAATTATGCTTATCAAACATTAAGAAATATTATATATAATAATTTTGATGAAATTTATAATAAAAATATAAAGGAACAATTTTGTATAGTTTATTGTAATGTATACTTAGAAAATTTAGTCAAATATATTATTAAAGAAAATACTTATTCTTCAACTATGAGAACTAAATTTTTAGAATTTTTAAATATTGACCCAACACCTTTGAAAAGTACAATTAAAATGATAGTTTTAAAACTAATAAAAGATAATTACATTACTGATAGAGTAGAATTTTTAAATAATATGAAAAATTGGAGTTCAAAATATCATTTAGAAAGTCTTGTTGAAGGATATAAAGTTAATACTGAAGAAAGTATATTTAACTTATTTTATAGTGGACAAAATAATGATTCTTTTACAAAAATTGTAGAAAAAAAAATATCTCTTGATATTAATGGTGGAAATTTAAATATAAACAATGAGGAATTTTTCGAATTATTAAATTGTTACTTTAATGATAATATTAGTACATTAAAAAAGAAAAAAACTACAGAACCCTTAAAAAAGAAATCAGTATTATCTCTTAAAAACTATGTATCAAATAATTTAAAAAATCAAACAACAACAAATTTAATAAATTTACTTTTTGACGAATATACATACAATTCTAAAATAAAAAAATTCATAGAAAATTCTTCAACAGATGAATTTGAAATATTATTATATGCATTTAAATTATGTATATCATGTTCATTATCAAATTCAAAGTCAATTTATTCAAAAATATCATCAAAAAATATAATAAGTGAATTAAAAAAATATTATATTCCAGGAGCAGATTTATATTCAGATTTATGGGTTGAATCATATTATTCAATAAATAAATATATTCAATCATCAAATAAAGGAGGAATGGGTGAAGGATTTTATGTTTGTAATTGTGGTGAATGGTATTATAATCAATGGTGTGGTGTTCCTGTAAATATTTCAAATTGTATTAATTGTTATAAAGAAATTGGTGGTTTAGATGAAAAATTAACAAAAAGAGGAAAAACATATTATTCTAAAGAAATTATTAGAATTTATTATGATCAAAAAAATAAAAATGATGTTGAAACAAGAAGTGATTTAAAAACAAGATATGGAACTTCATGGTATGATTCTTTACTTTTATCTGATTTTAAAATTCAAACTGAAAATAAAATGAATGATAATTATAAAGGATTAAGTTTAACTAATTATATTTTATTTTGTAATGAAAATAAAAAAATTAGGAATTTAACACAAATTTCTTATAGATTATTATCTTTTGTTAATTATTCAAATATTTTCTTTCAATTTATGGCTGGTAATATTAAAGAAGCAGATTTAAAAGATATTGTTCCTTTTGTTGAAGAAAGTTATACTGGAATTTTTACTGGTGGCTCTAATTCAAGAGATGATTCTTCTGGTAATTGGCAATCTTATAGAATTCCTATTTTAGATAAAAGAAAAAATGAAAAGAGAACAAGTAAAGATATTTTAAATATACTAAAAAAAAATTGGGAATTATTAAAAAAAAGTTTAAATGATTCACATATTAATAATATTTATTGTTTTATGAATATTATTTTTGAACCTTTGAATAATTTAATAAAGAATTGTAGTTCAATGAATACTATAAATGAAAGAACAACATTTGAAAATGATGTTAATAATTTAATTAAAAATATAATTGATAATTATACTGATTTATCAATAAATTATTTGGGAATGAAAAATCAAATAAAAGATATTCTTAAAGATCCAATATTAGGAAATGATCCAAATGTAAATTCAAAATATCCTTATTTCACTGATTTACTTTCAATAAATACAGTATCAAAAAATAATTTAAAAGAAATATTAAATTCAATGGAAAATACATCAGAATTATATCCAGCATTAGTAAGTTATTTAGAAACAGATGAAAAAAGTATTGAATATTTACAAAATATTACATTAATGAATGAATTTGTATTATTTACAGTAGAGAATTATTCATATCAAATATCAAGAGATGTTGCAAATAATAGAAAAATGTCTTTTGAAGTAAGAAATAATAAAATACCAAAAAAACCATTTGAAAACTTTAAAAAAGCATTTAATGATCATGGAATTTATTTAAATGCAATACAATATGATTGTAAAAATTTACCAGAAAAAGGTTTAGTATTAAAAAAATTAGATGAAACATTAGATGATTCTTTAGTATTATCATCATTTTTAATAGATAATGGAGCATGTAATCATGGAATGCAAATTGCAGCAGCATATCAAGATTTTATTAAAATTCAAAATACATTTTTAAATAATATAAAATCAAAAATAGAAAATAATGAATCTTTAAAGTATTTAGTTAATAAAATGGAACAGAAAATTCCACCTCAAAAGGCAAAAAAATGTAATATAGTATCATTTAAAATAAATACTGAAAATTATTCATCATTTTTACAAATGTTACTTCTTTATTCTTATAAAGATTTAGAAGGAAATATTAAATATGATTTAGCAACAATTGAAAATGAATTAGAAAATATTTTACTTCCAGAAAAAAAATTATTAGATACAAATCAAATGTATGTTATTTATCAATATGAAGCATTTAGAGCGAATAATTCTTCAGTTATTCCTGAATTTTGTTTAAAATTCCCACAAAGAGATTTAACTGATAATGAAAAACAACAACTTTTTGATTTTAAAGAACAACAAGAAAGTAATGAAGCTTATAATAGAATTTTATTCTCTATACAATTATTAATTTTTTATCTTAAAGAAAAAAATAAAGAAGAATTTGAAGAAGAAATTAAAGTAAGTACTTTAATAAATGATAAAAATTTGCCAAATTATATTCATTTATCAGAAGAAACTGTTAGATTATTTAATCAAAATAATTTCACAATCTTTCATATTTTTTCAGTTTATGAATACTTTGAATTATTATGTTATGAAGACTTTAAAAATAATACTGATGAAGATTACAAAAAAAAAATTCCAGAAGACAAAAAAAAACAAATATTAGATTATTTTAAAAAAAAAGATGAAACAAAAAAAGGTTATTTAATAACAAAATTAATATTAAGTGGAGCAGTAAGAAAATTTATATCAAGAGTTTTAACAGGACAAAGAGATGATAGGGAAATAAATCCTACTTTTGAAATATTTAGTTTTATGGAATATAAAGAAGATATTTGGAAAAATGAAGTATTAAATAGTGCTAATTTTTCTCCAGAATTAAGTGAATTATCTCAATGTGATATTCATATTGATAATGCAGTTGATTTATATGATATATTAGGTGGTGACAAAATTTTACTTGGTGAGAAAATTGTTGAAAAATTTGAAAATAAACCATCAAAAGATGATAAAGTTGTAGTTAAAACTGAAAAAACTAAGAAACCAAAAGTAAAACCACAAATTATATTTTAAGGCATTTTTAATAAAATAATAATTATTTATTTAATATTATTTATTTTAATATATATTTCAATTTTTTGAAAATGTTTTTTATAAATTAGTCCATTTTATATTTTTTTTTAAATTTTTTCTTTTAAATATAACCTCATGAAAAAATTAATTTTAATTAAAAATGAGAATTACTTTTAAAAAAGATTCAAATAAAAATTTATTAGGAAAAAAAAGAGAAAATAAAAAATTAGATTTAAATGAATCATTCACAACTTCATCAACATCAACAATTGAAGATAATCCAATGGATGAAATAAATCCATTATTACAACAAAGCCAATTAGATGAAAAACAAAGGAAAAAATTATACAAATTTTGCAAAAAAATTCCAAAAGAAATAAAAGAAAAAGAAAATGAAAACGGAAAAATAAATGTAGTATTAGACCTTGATCATACAATAATATTTTCATCTTTATTTCCAGATAAATTAAATAATAGATATATAAGAGACATTTTTTATAGATTATTATTCAAATCTGAAGATTTAGAAATTGTAAGATTACCTTCAAATATGGTTTATGTATTTCGATTTAGAGAAGGATTAAAATATTTTTTTGATAATACTAAAAAATTTTGTCATTATCATATTTATTCTTCATCTTTTAAACTTTATGCTAATCAAGTTGTTAAAAAATTAGAAGAAAAATTTGAAATTAAAATTGAAAGTGTAAAAGCAAATGATGATATTCAAAATAGAGATGTTGATAAAAATTTAAATAAAATTAATTTAAATGTTGAAAATTCTGTTATTATTGATGATAATCCTTCTAATTGGAGAAACAACTTGAATAATATTATTTTATCTAAAAGATTTTATGATTATAAAATTATGTATTTTTTAAGACAAAATAATATACAAGAATTAGCCTTTTATTATATTATTAAAGAATGTGAAAAAGATATAAATTTATTAGGATTTTCTGCTGGAGGTAGTCATATTTTAAATGTAAAAAATATAAAAAATATTTTACCTTATAATGTTGAATCAAATAATTTGAGTGAACGTCATCAATTAAATTTTATTGCTAAATTCATTCAAAAAATATATTATTTGCATTTTTATTATGGAATTAAAGTAGAAGATGCAATAAAAATTTTGAGAATAAATATTTTTTATAAAATGAATTTTTATATTGAAAAAGAATGTACTAATTATAAAGAATTATATGATATGATAAAATATTGTGGTGGAAAAGTTGTGGAGACAATTAATAATGATGAAAATATTATTTATATTAATCAAGTATTTAATGAAAAGAATCATGTTAAGTCTATTAGTGATGAATATATATATGATTGTTATTTTATGAAGAATAAATTTGATATTAATGATAATTATTATCATTACAGAAATGTAATTGAAGTAACTGATGATGATTAAATATATTATTTATCAATAATTAAATGAAAAAGATTTTATATATTTTAATATTAATCTAATTATTCTTATTAAAACAATAAAAAATATCTTTTTTTTTATTTAATTTATTTTCTTAAATTAAAAATTTCTTCATTTATTATTAAAATTTTTTAAAATTTTATTATATAAATATTAATAATTAAAGTTACTTGAAATAAATTAAATAATTTTATTCTTTTAAAATTTTATTAATATTTATTATATATATTAAAAAATTAAACTATTATAATTAACAAAATTTTTTCCTTTCCATTACAGGTTTAATGACTAAGCTATCTGTGATTCTTATTGGTGCATTTATTTGATTACATTTTTGAATTTTATACATATTATTATTATTCCTAAAATGTTTATTTGAATTTATTGAATATTCATATTGATAACAATTACAATTATTTATCTCATATGATACGTTTTTATTATTATAATTATTATTAATATAATTATTATTTGAATATTTATTTAATTTTTTATCACAATAACTTTTTATTTCATAGTCTTGATTATTTTGAATTGTTTGATTTCTTCTATGATTTAAACTATTATTTCTTTTATCTTGTAAATAATTTTTATATGGGATATTTGTTCCATTATATATTTTTTCTTTTATAAATGGTGGTTTATTATTTCTTTGAATTGGAATTTTTGAATTATTATAATTTGATAAATGCATACATTCATATATATTATTAAAGGCTTTTTCTGAATCTTTTTGATTTTCAGTATTTAAATATTTATTCAATAAATCATCATAATTTGAAAATGTATATTTTTTATTTCTATTTTTGTTTCTTAAATTTTTAGTTAAATCTTTATAGTTATTAAATTGAGTTTTATAAAATTTAGAATTATCTGTTAAAGTGGTATTTTTAATATACAAATTATTATTTGATTGATTTGTATAATTTGAATAAGAATTATTTATTTTTTTATTATAATTAATATTTGTTTCGATTAAATTGAAAAAAGATTCAAGTCTTTTTAATGGAATTTTATAAGAATATCCTCTATAAATTCTATTTAAAATATTTTGAATATCTTTCTTTTTATATTTAGTATTTTTTCTGTCAAAAAAAGCAGATAAGCTTTCAACAGTAATATAAAGATATCCTCTTAAAACATTAAATAATGATTCAATTGAAAAATTATCACATAATTTTATTTGATTAACAAAATTAAAAACTTGTTCTCCTAATAATTTCTCTTCATTCAATATTTTTAAAAAAAGATTTAAAATTTCAGTTTGAAGAAAATAATCATTATATTCATTTTTATTATTCTTTATTTGATTTTTCCATTGAATATTCAGACTATTATTTGGAATTAAAAAATCAATAAATTCCTCTAAATTAATATAATTATCATTATTGGTATCATAAAAAAAAAAGAATATATTTATATCATTTTCAGTAAAATTTATATGAAAATTATTTAAATATGATTTAAAATCAATTTTTGTGAAAAAGCCTTTTTCATCGATATCAATTTTATTAAATAATTTAATAGGGTTAATATTATATTTATTAGACATTATTTTTTTTAATTTCTGAATTTCTTTTTCACCTTCTGCAATAATTAAAAAAAGCTTTATAATTTTATCTTCAATTTGTTCAGACAACATTTATAAATAAATTTAAATAAAAATTTTAAAGAATAATAAATTAAATGTCAATCAAAAATCATAATGAATCATCTGAAATTATTTATTTTAATTTAAGAAATGATATAGAAAAAAAAAAGAAATTGAATAATATTACTTCAAATATAAAAAAATATTCTAAAGAACAATTAGTAAAAGAAAAAAAAAATATAGATTTTTTTAATCAAAATAATACTTGGTTTTATACAAAATTTGATACAAACTTTTCAAAAAATAAAATAGAATATCCATTAATTATAAATCCAAATTGGACAAAATTCAATAATATGACATTATCTTATGTTGATGTAAAAGATTTAATTTTTAAAAGTGAAGAAGAAATAAATTATTCAATTTGTAATATAAATATTAATTGTAATATAACTTTAAAAGGTGAAAGTTCTTTTTGGATTTTTTTAAGAACAAAAGGATATTTTTCAAAAGATAATGTGATTATTTTATTTAATAGAGAAGATTATTCTCAATATGTTTATATTACTTTGGGAACTTTTTTTTTAAATTTAAACGGTAAATTATTATTTAGACCAATTATAAAACAACAATTAGTTTTTTCAAAAAAGAAAAAAAATAAAAATTATAATTTTGAAAATGATAAAATAAATTTAAACATTAAAATATATGATGAAGGATATGAAAATATAATAATTGAAACATTTTTAAATAATAAAAAAGAAAATAATTTAATAAAAGGAAATTTTTTTCAACAAATAAAAGATAATTATTCTTTAATGTTTGGTGGGAAAGGAGAAGAAATTAAATTAAATAAGTTATTATGTGAAGCATCATATAAATCATATTATCTTCCTATAGAAATTTCGAATAATCACGTGAAAGGATGTACATGTTGTAATATATTTTAAATATATAAAAATTAAATATGTCCTTATAATATATATAAATAAATAATATTTAAAAATTAAATATATTCTTATTTCTTAATTTAAATTTAACAATTTAAACTTTTTTCTTTATTTAAGAAGATTAACTCCTTCATTAGTTAAAATTTTTTTAACATTTAATGTTAAATCTTTTCTAAATTCATTAAACATTCTTATATCAACTTTAGTTTTTAAAATTGTACCATCATCAAAAGTAAAAATAAAATAAATTTCAGGAGTTAATAATCTATTACTATAATGAGATGATATAGGAAC
>JAEEGL010378641.1_pt1 | contig 14066 bp, 7 predicted proteins | sample 9134231 | NCBI WGS metagenome assembly JAEEGL01 (sample SAMN16246548, study PRJNA631951) | gut metagenome | biome: gut microbiome; feature: rumen; material: fiber-attached | host: Bos | place: Iran: Karaj | collected 2018-10
ATTGGAGTATATTTTTGAAGACGCCCATACACAAAACCGCGCGGTTGCATTCTGCCTTATTACACAGGAACAGAAAGCTCAATTAGATACATGTCTGGCACAAAATTTCCCGAATAAAAGCGTAGCCTGGAAGACAAATCGCGATGACTGCGACTATATCTACCTTAGAAAAAATCTTACCGAACTTTCCGGCTCACTTTTTCAGAAAAAACGAAATCATATATCGCGCTTTAACCGAATTTACGGAAATAACTGGGAATTTAAGGCCTATCCCGACAATGACATCGCACAAGACATCCTCGCCGTCTCACAAAAGTGGTACGAAGAAAAGCATGGCGAAGCAGAAAATGTACTGCGCCTTGAACACGAAAGCATCGAGCGCGCCCTCCAGATGCATGAACTCCTGAATCTGCGCGGCGGCGTCCTCTACATCAACGGTGAGCCAGCAGCAACGACCCTTGCTACATCGATTTCTCCGGACGTTCTAGACGTAATTTACGAAAAATCCATCGAAGAACACGAAAAAAACGGAGCTTATGCCGTAATTAATCAGCAGTTTGCAAAACGCTGCGAAAGTTTCCTTTATCTGAACCGCGAAGAAGACATGGGCGTAGAAGGCCTTCGAAAAGCAAAGCTCTCTTATAAGCCCGAGATGATTCTCGATAAATTTTACGGTATAATTCAATAGGAGGGAGGAGCCCCTCCCTGCGGCCGCACTTCGTTGCGTCCTACCCTTCCAGCGGGGGCCGCCCCCGCAACGCCCCTGGAGGTTTTCACATGCTTACACCAATCCTCGCAAAATCTACCTGTGCAACCTGTAAATTCTGCTGCAGCTTCCGCCGCCAGAGCCTGTGGGAAACCCCAATCTTCGCCGCGGCGGACCTCCCAAAACTCCGGGCGCTCTATCCATCAGCAAAGTTCCGCCCTGCAGGTGCCAGCGGCACCTCGTTCACCTTCGACATCTCAGACGCTTACCATACACAAGATCCCGAAGAAGAAGCTCTCTGCCCTTTCCTCGACCCTGACCGTGGCTGTACACTTCCCCCAGAACTCAAACCATTTGATTGTAAAATATGGCCGCTCCGCGCGGTTCGCCAGCCAGACAACACAGTTAAAGTTGCCCTCACACCAACCTGCCCGGCAATAAACAAAGTTCCACTCGAGCAGGTTAAAGAGCTTGCTTCAGCAGGCCTCGGCCAGCAGATTCTCGATTACGCAGCCAAAAATCCAGATATTATTAAAGAATATTCCGAATTTCTCTCAAATATCGTCTATTAAGAAATAATTAGGTAAATTCCTTTTTTCGTTTTATAATAAGATATTATGGAGAAAAAACGTCCAGAAGGTAAAACCTATGACATTTCAACCTTAAGCCGCCTGATGAAAAAGGATTTTGTTTTCGTCATTGTAGTTTTTCTTGTTCTTCTTATTATTTTTACAGATATCAGCATTTACGAATCTTTTGGCTCAGTACGCTCAAGAAAACTGGAAGCGCAGAATATAGCCGTTTTATGTGCTTCTGAAATCGAACGGAATTGTAATCATACCTTCCAGTTAAATGGAATAATTGCTTCCCTTGTAATGCTTGGCGAAGCTAATCAGGAAAATTTCGAATCAGTTGCTGCCCGAGTTCTCCCGGACTTCCCGGCCGCAGACTGCGTTCAGCTTGCTCCAAACGGAGTAGTTTCTGCCGTTTATCCGCTCAAAGGAAATGAAAATGTAATTGGTCATAATCTTTTTGAAGACGAAAAAAGAGCCGATGAAGCATTTCGTACTAAGGCAAGCGGCGTTATAACAATTGGTGGCCCTTATCCGCTTTTACAGGGAGGCGAAGGATTTATCGGCCGGCTCCCTGTTTTTAAAGATGAACACCGGAATGAATTCTGGGGATTTGTAAATGTTGTTGTTCAGGTTTCACACATAATCGAAACAGTAAATCTTTCTGCCATTAATGGCCGAAACTACGAATATTCAATTTATAAACTCAGCGATATTACAGGAAACCGGACTCATATTTACGGCATCGATTTAGATAAAATGCATAATCCTATCAGCATAAAAATCGATATGCCAAATGCACACTGGGAACTTGCAGTAGCTCCTAAAGGTTCTTGGGTAAACGTTCACCTTGTAATAGTTCTCGGAACCTTATCCCTTCTATTAATCTGTGCTTTTACAATTCTTACAATGCTTTTCTTAAAACTTCGTCAGAGTAATATTCGTCTTGCACAACTTGCAACCTTAGATCAACTTACTGGTTTATATACTAAGCAAACAGCAATTTTTTCATTAAAAAAAGAAATAGATTATGCAAACCGTAACGGAAGTCAGGTTGCAGTTTGTTTTATAGATATGAATAATTTCAAACAGATTAATGATACTTATGGACATACAGTTGGAGACACAGCGCTTGCAAAAGTTGCAAAACGACTTCTTGAATCTGTACGTCCGGAAGATATTGTTGCTCGTTTTGGCGGCGATGAGTTTATCATTATTTTCCGTGGAAATAATACAGGAACTGATTTTCAGAGCACTGTAGAAAGAATACGTGCTGTTCTGAATGTCCCTGCAAAACTTTCTACACATGTTCTTGCAGATATTTCTGCGGCTGTCGGAATTGCTGTTTATCTATACATGGAAAAGGTGTGGAAGAATTAATTGCCTATGCAGATAAAGCAATGTATAAAGAAAAAGCTCGTATTAAAAATATTCCACAACCTGAATATGAAGTTTTAGATTCTTAATCCCTTATATAAATTAATTAAAAAAACTTAGAGGTCTATTATGAAGAAATCACGTTTTTTATTTTTGGTTGCATTTAGCATCATACTAACGCTCGGTAGTTGTAAAAAAGCAAATGCAGAAAGCAAGACAAAAACACCTGCGGAAAAAGTTTCCAGTACAGGAAAAACTAAAACAGATGTCAATTATTCTGGTACACCATTTAATTCATCTTCTTATTCAGAAGAAACACCGGAATACAAAGAACGAAATTCCCTGCACTTAAAAACAGATAATCAGAATTATGTTGATTATGATTCTGTAAAACAGTTTTTCGCACTCGACTATACTCCAGAATATCCAGATTCTGTTTTTGCAGACAAATCAAAAAACTCAAAAAGTTCTAAGAAAAAAAGCTCTTCAAAAAATGATAACAGTGAATCTTATATTCCTGGAATCAGAAAGCTTGCCGATTACGTAACAAAATACACAACTAAAAAACCTGCTCTTCAGGAATATAAACCTAAGGATGAACTTGAAGAAGACGACAGCTCTAAAGAGTTCTTTATTGAAGACTGGGGCCCTCGCGGTAAAATAGTTGCAGGAGAAAATCATCCTACCTTCTATGTAATTTTCTCACGCCCTGCACGCTCTCTTCAGGCATTAGATAAACCTCAGACTTCTTCAGACATAATGAAAATTGACCCACCTCTTCCGGGTGTATTCCGCTGGTACGGTACAAAACACTTAAGCTTTGAATCAGATATTCCGGCAGATCCTACAGTTCAATACACAATTTCCATTACTCCTGATATTAAAACTCCAGGCGGTAAAAAGCTTACAGGCGAAACTGTTTTTAAGACCGAAGCAGAACCTGCAAGTGTAATCAATATCTGGGGTGGTTATATCAAAGACAGTGACTGTGCTTACAACTGGAATACCGGTGCTCTTCCACCTTACGAAAACCGTTTTGTTATGCGTACTAACTACACAACAACTGTAGACGCAATCACTAAAAATCTCACAGTCTATGTAAATAGTGATAAGGCTCAATATGATATTCAGCCTGTTTATAAAGATATTTTACATATGTGGGCAAACGATGCAGATTACGATGAAGCTGCTGGCCGTACAAATACTTTCCTTGTCGAAATAAAAAGCAGCGTTCCACATAATGCAGTAGTCTCTGTTAAAAACTCTCGTGGAGAATCAGAAAGCTACAATACACTTCTTCCTTTTAAAATTGAAGATGTTGGCCAGATGACCGAATATTCTTCTGCAAAAGCTACATGGCCGCTTCGTGTAGAATTTTCTCAGCGCCCGGATAAGCAGACTCTTATCGACAATATCACTTATGATGGTGGTAAAAAAATTACGGAAGAAAACATCATCGTTAATGGATCAACTGTAAAAATCTGCAATCTCCCATTTGATTTTAATCAGTCTCACACAATAAATTTTGGAAAAAATATCAAAGATAAATATGGTCAAAATTTGTCTTCCTCTGATTCTACTTACAGTTTTAAAACTCCGGAAGAAAAGGCATATGTAAGATATCAGAATTACGGTACAACAATTCTTGAAGCACAGTTCCCTCACAAAATGATTTTCGAACATCAGAATCTTATTTCAGGAACTTATGCTCTTCAAAAAACTGACCGCCCGGCTGGAAACGGATATTATGCATTTAATAAAGACAAATCTTATTCTAAACTTTTAGACCTGGGAGAAAAGAATCAGCGTAATTTCCAGGAACTTGATTTAGAGCCTTACCTTGATGACGGCTATGGCTTTGTCAGCTTTGAAAGTACTGCAAAATATAAAGAATACAACTACTGGCGTAAACGATATGAAGATCAAACATCTTCTATGAACGGCGTTGTACAGGTAACAGACCTTGGAATTACAGCGCGTGTTTCTATTAACAAAGCTGTAGTAATGGTTCGAAGTCTTTCAACCGGAAAGCCTGTTGAGAACGCCGAAGTTTATATTGTTCATGATTTGAATGATTTTCAGACCTGGGTTGACGGCTCTTATGTACCAAAGAAGGTTTTTGTATACGGCGATGAATCAACTTATGATAAGATGTTCGCAAAAGGCCAGACAGACAAAAATGGTCTTGCTGTTCTCAATTTTGATGAAAAAACAATAAATACAATTCAGGATGAAAGAAATCTTTTTGTATATGTTGTTAATGGAAAAGATAAATGTGCTTTTGCACCTTCATCTCATAACTCATGGCGAGAAGGTGTAACAACTGCTTCTTATAGAAATGCACGTACTCCACAGCAGCGAACCTTTATGTTTGTTGACCGCGGAATTTATAAACCTGGAGAAATTGTTACTTTCCGTGGAATTGACCGTGATCAGCTGCTTGGAACTTTTACTCCTCACAAAGGAGACTACACAATTACAGCCAAGGGAGCCTGGTGGGATTCAAAAGAAATCATAACTCCAATTACAGGAACTCTTTCAGAATCCGGAGGCTTTTACGGAAGCTTTAAAATTCCAGACGAAATTGACAGAGGTTATTACAGCCTTGTTTATACACGCAGCGGAAATCCATCTGACACAGCTGTAATCCGATTTACAATTGCAGATTTCGAACGCGTAAAATTTGAATCTTCTATTACAGTTCCACAGATTACTTATTTTGGCGGCGATAAACTCACCGCTCAGCTTTCTGCAGATTATCTTGCAGGCGGATCTCTCAGTGGAGCTAAATACGATATTTCATGGTATAAATCTCCAACAACATTTACAATTTCAGATCCTGCAGCAAAAGGCTATTCTTTCTATACAGGAATCTATCCGGACAGAAATATTTATTCAAATGATTCCGGTTCACTTGGCGTAGACGGAACAGCTTCTGTTGTTTGTGAATCAGAAAAAATCACTGATGGTGCACCTTATGTTTATCATGTTGAATCTGCCGTTACCGATATTTCAAATCAGCGGATTGCAGCACAAAATGATATTTTCGTTCATCCGGCACAGTTCTATGTTGGAATTGCAAAAGCCCGAAATATCCGCGGCTTTGCAAAAGCAAATGAAAAAATAGAAATTCCATATCTTCTTGTAAATCCAGATGGAACAATCATGGCCGATAATGAAGTTTCTCTCAAAGTATCTGGACTTGAATACAAACTCTCACATGAAGTATGGACAATGGTTCACGAACAGAGTGTAGATGATACAATCTATACACGCTATGAACGTTCAGATGTTGAAGATGCAAAGGGAGACCTTAAGGCTGTTGTTAATGGTGTTCTTCCTATAACTCCAAAAGCTTCCGGCTGGTATAATCTTACAATCACAGGAAAAGACAACCGTGGAAATAAGGTTCTTTGCAAAAGTGAATTCTATGTTACTGGAAGCGGCTCAAGCTGGTTCGATCAGTACAATTCAAATTCGCTGAAGCTCACTCCAGATAAGTCACAGTACAATCCTGGTGAAACAGCACGAGTTCTTTTGGAAAGTCCTCTTCCTGCCGGAGACTATCTGATTACGGTTGAACGCGAAGGTATTTTCACAGAAGAAATAAAACACTTTGATAACGGAGCCGAAGTACTCGAAATTCCTGTTGCAGGAAATTATGTTCCTGTAGTTTATGTTTCAGTTTCTTCTTACTCAGAACGACACGGAGCACCAACTCATAATTATGGCGAACCTGATCTGGATAAGCCAAAGGGCTACTTTGGAGTTACTCCACTTTTTATAAATCCTTATGTACGTTCTTTCTCTGTAAAGATTGAATGTGATAAACCAAGCTATAAACCTGGCGATACAGCAACAATCAAATTCACAGCAACAAAGGGCGGAAAACCATATGCCGGAGCAGAACTTACGGCAATGGCTGTAGACCGTGGAGTTCTCGATTTAATCAACTACCATGTTCCAAACCCAATCGATTTCTTCTACGACAGATATAATTTCCCTCTGAGAGTTTTCGGCGGAGACTCACGTGCTTATCTTATGGACCCTGTAACTTACAGCGTTAAGAATCTTAAGGGTGGTGACTCAGATGCAGAAAAAGAAGAAGAGCGAAAAGACTTCCGTCCAACTGCTTTCTTTGAACCTGTTCTTATTACAGACAAAAACGGTGAAGCAACAGTTACCTTCAAAATGCCAGACAGTCTCACAACTTATCGTATCACTGCCTTTGGTGTAAAAGATGATTTGTTCACTCTTCAGGAAGAAGAAGTTAAAGTTCAGAATCCTATAAACATTCAGCAGGTACAGCCACGCAGACTTCGCGAGCGCGATACAGCTGAATGTGGTGTACTCATTTCCAACCTTGGTAAAGAGGGACAGAAAGTTACTGTAAGCCTTGAGGTTCTTTCTCCAACACAAAACACAGAACAGGATAAGCTTGAAGGCCGTAAGACAATTCCGGGAAAAGGTTTTGTTGATGGCGAAAGTTCACACACTGTTTATGTCGGTTCAGGTCAATCTTCTGTAGTTTATTTTGATGTTGCAGCCCAGACAGAAGGAACAGTAAATCTTGTTTACACAATTAAATCAAATGTGCTGAACGAACGTCTTATTTCTCCAATCAAAATAGAAAAGACCTTTGTTTACGAAACAGTAACAATGACTGGTACAGTTTCTGATGATAAGAAGGGCACTGCAAAAGAATCACTTATTATTCCAGGCTTTGCAAAAGAAGGCCGCGGAGATCTTAAGTTTACTCTTGATGCAACACGTCTTGGCGTTCTTGGCAGCTCGGTAAATTATCTTTTTGATTATCCTTACGGATGTCTTGAACAGCAGAGTTCTCGTATTCTTCCACTTGTTGCCTTTGACGAATACATAGATATTTTTGGACTCGATTCAAGAGTTATGAATACACGAGAATGTGTTAAATCATTTACAAAGAACTGGAAAGATTACCAGCATGCCGACGGAGGTTTTGGCTACTGGCCTGAATCATTTTATTCATCTTTGTTTGTAAGTATGCGCGTTCTTCATATTTATGCACTTGCTATGAACCGAGGTTATGAACCGGAAGATATTCCTATCAATCTTAAGTCTCTAAAGAATTACGTAGCAACAGAAATTCAAAATATTTCAAAGGACACAGACAAATATAATTATTATGATTTTGATAAAGCCTTTGCATGCTATGTATTCAGTCTGTTAAAAGATAATTCTCTTTCATCATTCAGAAATGTTCTTTATGACAGAGTTGATAATCTTACACTTGATGCCACTGCCTACCTTTCGTTAGCTTACTCAAATACTGGTATAGAAGCTGATCTTGAAAAGGCTAAAAAGATTAACGAAAAGATTCGTCCATATCTCCAGCCTGTTCAGCGAAGCGTTACTCTTTCAAAGAAAGCAAAAACCGGTTACTGGTTCTGCTATCAGAATGAAACAGTTCAATACGCTGCAATTCTTTCTGCCTTTGTATCTGTAAATCCAAAAGATGAAATGGTAGACAAACTGATTTTCACTCTTCTTGCAAAGCAGTCAAAAGGACGCTGGCAGAATACAATCACTACTTCAAGTGTTCTCGAATCAATTTACACTTACATTCAAAAGCGAAACCTTGATGCAACTAACTACACTGCAACTGCTTCGCTCAACGGTAAGGAATTGATGAAAGAAAGCTTTAATGGAGTTTCAGCAAAACCAAAAACTATTTCGCTTCCATTTGAAGATGAGTTCATTTCTTCTCTTGCGCGCGATGCTGCAATTCCTCTTATCTTCGAAAAGAATGGTAATGGTTATCTGTTCTACACTGTAGAAATGACATATGCAATTCCAGATGAATTACAGGCTGCCCGCGACGAAGGTCTTAAAATTACTTATGAAATCACAGACTTCGACACTGGCGAACTGATTAATATTACAAAGGATACAAGCGATCTTCTGCTCAAAAACGGAAAGCTTTATAAAGCAAAAGTCTTTATTGAAACTTCGCGTACCCGTGAATACGTTGCCGTTCGCGCGCCTATTCCTTCTGGAGCAGAGATTCTTGATTCTACTCTTGTTACTTCCGGTTCTGCCGCAATGTCTAACTACTCTCAAAGCTGGCGCAGCTGGATGAGCCATAAGAACATTACAGATAACGAGATCCAATTCTTCTGGGATGAAATGCATTCCGGTAAATACTTCTTTGACTTTACGTTCCGCGCTGTTCGTCGTGGTGTATACCCTACTCCTCCTGTTCAGGCTGAGTGTATGTATGAGCCGGAAGTATTTGGACGCAGTGATGGTTATCTTGTTATAATTGAGTAATAAGGTGTCTCTTCAAAAATTCAAAATCTGGTGGCAGGCTCACAGAAAAAAGCTTGCACCTGTCACCAGAATTTTCTTTATAGTTTTTTTAATTCTCTTTGCGTTTCCGCTGGCACTTCGCCTGCTGCCATTTCCTGAGCTCTCGGAATTTATGGCGCAGGAGTACAGCTGCAGGATTTACGACCGTCGCGGGAAGCTGGTGCAGGTCACTGCGTTGAGCGGAGGCGGTCGTCGCGAATTTACACCAATAAAACAGATTCCAAAAGAATTACAAAAAGCATTTATTCTTCAGGAAGACAAACGCTTTTATTTTCACCACGGTGTTGACTGGCTTGCAATTTTCAAGGCGGTAACACAAAACCACCGTGCAGATAAAATTGTTCGTGGCGGCTCAACCATCACAATGCAGATAGCAAAAAATATCAATCCGGATAAGTCTCATACTATAAAACGAAAACTTAAAGATGTTTTTTATTCTTACCGCATTGAAGCAAAGTTAAGCAAAAAGAAAATTCTTGAACTCTATCTCAACTCCATTTATTGTGGAGCGAACTTTTCCGGTGTAACTTCTGCAGCACGTACTTATTTTGGCAGCGACTTAAAAAACCTCACATCAGGACAAATTGAAATTCTTTCTTACATTCCAAGAAACCCTTCTTTTTATAATCCTGTAGAACATAAGAAACGTTTTCAGGACATAAGTGAACAGGCAGACATTGCAGCCCAAAATGCAAATTATTATAAATATCCTTATAACCTTCCTCACTTTGTTAATCACCTGACTTCTGAATATAAGAAAAATAATAAACCTCTTCCTTATGAACTTTATACAACTGTCGATTTAGAAATCTCCGAGCTCTCCGAATCCTATCTACGCGAAGCTCTCGAACAGGCACAGAGCTCACGAATCACAAACGGAGCTCTTCTTTTACTAGACAATAAAACAGGAACAGTAATCTCCTGGCTTGGAAACGGAGATTTTTACGACTATGAAAACAGCGGCCAGATAGATGGCGTACTCGTAACAAATCAACCGGGCAGTTCAATGAAGCCATTTCTCTACGCCCTCGGAATTGAAAAAGAAATACTTGAGCCTTCAACCGTACTCGCCGATGTACCATCTCAGTTTGGAAACGACAAACTTTATATCCCCGAAAATTTTAACAACCGCTATAATGGACCAGTTCGGATGCGGGTTGCACTTGCTTCCAGTCTCAATATCCCGGCAGTAGAAACTTTAAATAAAATCGGAGTACAAAACTATCTTGAAAAACTATATGAGCTTGGTTTTGATTCCCTCAAAAAAAATGGAAACGGAATAAAAGCAGATCTCGGCCTTGCACTCGGAGCCGGAGAAGTTTCATTATATGAACTGGTTACAGCCTTCAGTGTTTTTGTCCGCGATGGAGTTTTCCTTCCAGTCAGTTATACAAATGACAAAACACAAGAATTGGCTCAGAAAGCAAAACAAGTTTACACTCCAGATACTTCGCGCCTCATCTGCTCAATTCTTTCAGATAAAACAGCACGCTCACTTGGTTTTGGATACACACAAACTTTCCAGACAGATTATCCTTCAATTTTTAAAACTGGAACTTCAAATCAATATCAGGATATTGTTGCATTAGGTGCCACAAAAAATTACACAATCGGTGTATGGATGGGAAACTTTTCCGGCCAGACCGTAATGGGAAAAACCGGTTCTTCATTGCCTGCCTGGGTCGCAAAAAATATTTTAGATAAGCTTGAAACAGGCCGCGATTATTCCGACCTCGAATTCCCGGAACCAGAACACTGGCACAAAGAAAAAATCTGTTCTGTGTCTGGACAGCAGGCCGGACCAAACTGCCGGGCGGTAGTTTGGGAATACGTAAAAGATGAAACAAAACTTCCGCTCTGTAACTGGCATACAAAAATTAATAATCAGATACAGACAGTATATCCTGCAGAATATCAGCAATGGTTAAGACTGCGCAATATTAACGGACTGATTGAATATTCCCAGACACCGCTTACTGTTATTTCTCCAAAAGAAAATGCACTGTTTTTTTACAGCAGTCAGAACAGCGATTTACAGGCTATTCCTTTTGAAGTAACAGGTGGCTCACAAGATACTCTCGAAGTTTACTACGATGAAAAAAAAGCGTTCCAGAATCTGGAACGCCCTTTCACATTTTCTCTTCCTGTAGAACGCGGCAATCATACCTGCCGCATTATCTGCGGAACAGAAATCAAAGAAATTAATTTCACTGTAAAATAGTTTAACACTTCCAAAGCTTATGAAGATTACAGAACTCATAAGCAGTTTCAACTTTTTCTCCATCAAGAAGTGCAAACTCTGCCTTTGGTTCATCACCAGGCTTAAACTGTTTTTTCTGAATTCCCTTATCAGTTACAAGCACAACCCATTCAATATAATGTTCTGGAAGCATTGGATGTGTTACTGAACCAACACTTACAGTAACTTTGTTTCCTTCTACATTTACAACAGGAACGTGTTTTTCTACAGCAGCATCAGTTGTTCCTGGAACAAGCTCTACCATATCTTCACCACAACAAACAGTTGGTACACCAGAATCCTTTACAACAACAATAATTTTACCGCAATGTTTGCAATAAAAAAATTTAACTACCATTTTTTCCTCCTTAAAGTGTCTTATTTAAAGGGTACATAAGGAATACATATTTGTCAAATCAAACTCAAACTTATGTATATATTTTTCTATTATTATTGTACGTTTTTTTTATTTTTGACATAATAGGGGCAAGAGGGTATTTATATGAGTATAATTCAGAAAAGATCAGATTACATTTCCTGGGATGAATATTTTATGGGAGTTGCAAAGCTTGCAAGTCTTCGTTCAAAAGATCCTAATTCTCAGGTAGGCGCCTGCATTGTAGGACAGGATAATAAAATCCTTTCAATGGGTTATAACGGTTTTCCTCGCGGTTGTTCAGATGATGAATTTCCATGGGCACGCGAAGGTGATACTCTCGAAACAAAATATGCCTACGTAACTCATAGTGAATTAAATGCCATTCTTAATTATCGTGGCGGTTCACTTGAAGGCTCTAAAATTTACGTAACCCTTTTTCCATGCAATGAATGTGCAAAGGCAATCATTCAGGCTGGAATAAAAACTGTAGTTTATGCAGACAATAAATATGATGGCACTCCTTCTGTTGAGGCATCAAAAAAATTAATGAATGCAGCCGGTGTCAGATATTATCAGTATCAGCCTACTGGCAAAAAGTTAGAAATTAATGTTTAAAAAATTTAACAAAACCAAATTATTCCTCATCCTTCTTTTACTCTTCACACTTTTGTTAGAGAGCTGTCAAAGTACAAAATCTCTAACAAGAAATTATGTTGAGCCAGACGCTCCGCAGGACGCAGAATTTGTAATTGCTCAGGATGTTGTTTTCCCGGAAACTGAAGGCGATTATAAATATCTTTTTATAAGACTTTATAATCCAGAATACAAAAATCCTTTCTATATCGCAAACCTCTTAAAAGGTGGAATTGAAATTACCAAAACCGAAGATGTTCCAGACTTAAGTCATGCCGCAATAGGCTTTTCTTTAGATGATAATTACTATGGATTAACCTCTGGTGGAAAATATCAGTTTGCTGCAGAAACCTGCACTGCACCACAAGACAATAAATACATGAAAAATTGTGATCCTGATAAATCTGAACAGATTACATATGCGTATAAGGTAACACCAGAAGAATATGAAAACACAAAAGCCTTTGTAGACTTTTATCTAAATGACCCAAAACTAAAATATGATTCGCTTTTAACTGTAAAGATTGGAGTTTTCTTTATTGGAAAAAGATATTTTACAAGTAAAGATAAACGCGAATTTGGAAAAATTAAATATCCAAAGAGTGCCAAAAACAAAAAGGTAAATCTTAAAGAAAAAAATAAAGAAAAGCATTTTGTTTGTTCAACATTCCTAGCTTTTGTTCTTTATAATAATGTTGAAAGTATTACCAGATATTTTGATGAAAACGATATCAAATATGAATATCTTAATGTTACTGATATTTCTTTAATTCCAGGCATGACTCCTCTATTCTATTCTAACTGGTCTAACTATCCGGAAGCTGCAAAAGCCTTTGTAGAAGAGCATCCTGAATTTGCTGATTATTTGACTAACTAATCATATTTCAGTATTCTTTCCACATTATGATAATTGATTTTCACTGCCATATTTACCCACAAAAAATTGCAGAAAAAGCATCTAAAAGTGTAGGCGATTTTTATAACTATCCAATGAAATACCATGGAAGTCCGGAAGAACTTCTTGAAAGCGGTTCAAAAATTGGTGTTTCTAAATATGTAATTCTTCCTGTAGCAACAAAGGCAATGCAGGTTGAACCTTCAAATAATTTTACAATCGAACAGTGCGAAGAACATCCTGAATTTATTGGTTTTGGAACCATGCATCCGGATTATGATAATTACGAAGCAGAACTGCACCGCATTAAAGAAGCAGGCCTCCGCGGTATAAAATTACATTCTGATTTTCAGAAGTTCCAGATTGATGCAACCCGTATGGATGCTGTTTATGACATTATGACAGACCTTGAACTGCCATTAATTATTCATGCTGGTGATTCTCGTTATGATTTTTCTGGTCCTAAACGCATTTTGAATCTTCATAAAAAAGATCCAAAACTCACTCTGATTGCTGCACATTTTGGCGGTTATACAGAATGGGATGAATCAATGAAATACCTTGTTGGTGAAGATGTTTATTTTGATACTTCAAGCACTCTTGAATGGCTTCCAGTTGAAAAAGCAAATGCAATGATTAAGGCTCACGGTGTAGATAAATTCCTGTTCGCCTCAGATTTCCCAATGTGGGACCACGAAGGTGAATTAGAGCGCTTTAATCGTCTGGATTTAACAGAAGAAGAGCGGGATAAGATTTTCCACAAGAACGCAGAAAAGTTGCTAGGTTTATAAAAGTCGGCAAGCACAGCTTGCCTCTGAGCCATTTTTTCGATAATCCTAAAACGACCCTTTCGGCTCGTTTTTTAACGGATTTTCGATTATAGGCTTATAAATAACGCCACCACCAACAATCACGCC
>JAEEGL010804547.1_pt1 | contig 14066 bp, 13 predicted proteins | sample 9134231 | NCBI WGS metagenome assembly JAEEGL01 (sample SAMN16246548, study PRJNA631951) | gut metagenome | biome: gut microbiome; feature: rumen; material: fiber-attached | host: Bos | place: Iran: Karaj | collected 2018-10
ATCAGCGCTTTCTTAGATTTCGCTGGAGAGCACCGACCACGTGTCGTTGCACTGCTGCTCCAGTTTCCGGAGTTTGTCGACCCAGGAAGCCTCGTTGCGGCAGTATGCGGTGAACAGATCGCTGATGCCCTTCTGGATGAGGTTCGCGACCTCCGGGGGCACGCAGGTTCCGAGCTGGCCGGGAACGTAATTCTCGTAGTTCGCGACAAACGCGTCGTAGTTCTTGCCCTCGTAGCCATCGCCCTTGAGGTGCCAGAAGTCCATCTCGCCGAGTTTCTTGAGGATCGGCACGTCGCCGCCCTCCTGACCGTGGAGCGCGATCTGTCCGTCTTCAGTGAACAGGAACAGAGCGAGCGCAGCGGCAGCGTCCTTGTTCTTCGTGTAGCTGAATACCGAGAATCCGAGAGCGCCGCAGGGAGAGGCGGGGTACGGGAAGAGCGGGAACGCCACAGCGTCCCAGTCGCAGCCATTGTACCTCTTAACGTTGCCGGTCAGAACTGTGTAGGACTCGTTGAAGTTGAAAACGCAGGAGTTGTACTGCGAAATCTTTCTGTACTCGTTCTGCATCGCCGAGCCAAGGCCGCTGTTGAGCATCGGGTAAACGAGCCTTCTGTCAATGGACTCGATCGCCTCGCTGATGCCCTTTCTGACCGCTTCGTTGTCGAAGTTGACTCTCTTGTTGACCTTGTCGTACCACTCGCCGCCGTAAGCGTAGAGGAAAGGCGTGAACATGTTCTGCCAGTCGAACTTCCACGCGGCGCCGACCTGTGTAAGGGTGATGCCGTCGACGTCGTACTTTTTGACTCTCTCGCAGATGGACTTGAAGTCCTCCCAGGTCCAGTCGTTCGGCAGGTGTTCACCCTGCTCGATAATACCGGCCTCGACAAGGGCGTCCACGTTGTACGTGAATAGAACGTTGCCGCAGGTCATGCCGACCATGAACGTTCTGCCGCCGATGATGCACAGGTTCAAAATACCGGAGTAGATCTCCGAGAGGTCGATCTCGAACGCCTCGATGTACGAATCCAGAGGCATCATCGCCTCGTTCGTGATTGCGTACTCATAAAGGCTGTCCTCGCTGTTAAGGCCGCCGTCCGTGATAAAGAACACGTCGCCCATCGTCTTCGAGGAGATCAGCGGAGCGTAGTCCGTGACGTTGAAGTCGGTCTCGATCGTTACGTCCGGGTACTTGTCGCGGAACGCGTTGAGCCAGCTTCTGATGCCTCTTCTCGACTGGTCGTTCGGATAAGTGTAGTTTATCGCGCTGACCTTGAGTTTGCCGCGGATGTCGGGAACGTAGTCCTCAGGCAGTTCGCCGGTCTGGAACTCCCTCTTCTCGCAGCCCATGACGGCAAAAAGCATGAACGTCGCAAGCGCGAGCATTATGCATCTGACTATGATTTTTGTAATGTTTTTCATCAGTTCCTCTCCCTTAATAAGAAAGTTTTTTTGACTGTTTCGAATTGTATCACAAGCGCGCGCCCATTTCAACAGCATTTAAATAAAAAAGCCGTTAAACGCCGCTATCGCCTGTGCAAAGCCTCTTTGGCGCCTTTTCGAACCCTTTTCGCGGCCTTTCCAAAGCCTTTTCGAAGCGGAAAAGTGTTTACATCTGCTTCCTGACGGTCTTGTATTCGTCGCTGTCGTCGTAATAGGGGCACTCCTTGTAACGGCCGTTCACGAAGAGCTCGAACTCGTCCTCGTCAAGGTCGATCTCGCAGTACGCGGTAAAAGACTCGTTGTCGTAAACGTAGTGACTGCACGATTCGCATTTTGTTTTGGTCATATGCCGCCTCCGAATTTCTGCTTCAGGAATCGCGCTCCGCGTCCCTGCTGCCCTCCGCTTTTTTCACGGTCTGCTTAACTTTTTTCGCGGGTCTAACCGGTTTTCCATTATTTCCCGCCGTTCCCGCTTCATTTTTCACGCCTGCCTTGCCCAGAACGTTCGCCCACGCCTCCGGATAGAACCTGTAGTAGCTCACGTTCCTTGTTTGCCTGTACTTCCTGCACGACGGGAGCGACGCCCATAAAATCGAAGGCAGCCCGATGACCGGCAGGAACAGCGGTCCGAGAATTATCGACTGCAGCGTGTGGCCGTATTCGTGCGCAAGAACGTACTCGCGCTCCTTCGGCCCGTAGTCCGGACACATAAAAATGAACATCCCGAGCGCCATTGAGCCGTCTTTCCGCGTCCAGTTCTTCACGGCCGCCCCTTTATAGAAGCCTGCCGCGCTGCCCCTGCAGAAAACCCTTACGGCGAGCCCCGCCAGGTTCTGCGGAAGTCCCCACGTCCACTGAAGGATATAGTAAAAAATCAGGAATAGAACTCTCATTCCGCCGTCCTTCCGCCGGTAGTTTCAGACTGATTTCAGCCTATATTTAGGTTATTTTTCGGGCATCGAATTCGGGTCCGCCTGATCGATTCCAATCGAAAAGCCGGCGCTCGCGAAGTGCGCCTTAAAGAATACGTACGGGTACTGCGGCGAAAGTATGAACTGCGGCTTTGTCGAGTCCCTTGTGGCGGTGTGGGTCATGTGGAGTACGTGGTTCCCGTACGGAACGCTGATTCTGAGCGACTGCTTGTTGGCGATGTGTCCGTAAGGCACTCCGTCCACGTAAATTCCCATGCCGACGGCGGCGCCCATCATATTCCCCATTCTGTAGACCTGAATGTATCCGCCCTTGGGAAGAGGCTGACCGCAGGTCGGACAGGTGGTCTGGGCCGCAGTGCCGTTGAAAACGTGTCCGTTCCCGCAGCGGTATCTGACTGTAACCGCCGCGAATTTCCGGTCGAAAACCTCGCCCGCGTTGGTCATCACGGGCGCTTGATTCTGAGGCTGCGCCGCTGCAGGCGGCACGTTCGCACCGGTTGCCGCCGCACCTACGGGAGTTCCGCACGCGGGACAGAACCTGGCGTTCTCTCCCAGTTGTTTTCCGCATTTCTTGCAAAAAGGCATTTTTATCTCCTCCTTGTTCAATCGTACGCAGTCAGCAAATCGCCGCTTGCGTAAAGAGCATTAAATCAGCGCTTCCCTTACTCTTCGTCGTCCAGGCAGGCGTATTCAAGCCATCTGTCGACAAGCACTTCGTCAAACGTCTTGCGCGCCATTGCCACAAGCTTTTTCCCGTCATCTTCACTGAGTTCGTCGAACCTGTCAAAAAGCGCGTCGTATATTTCATAACTGTCGTCGTAGTCTTCCGCGAGGTCCAGCAGTTCCTCCGCCGTCAGATACTTCGTGTACTCTTCCGTCTCCTCCGGTGTCGCGGTCAGAATGTCGAAGTCCGAAAGAGACTCCTCCGCCGCAATCGACGCCGCAAGTCCAACCGCAATGATCTTCGAGGGCAGCTTCATGATCTCGTCAGCGTGAATCAAGTAATTATCGGCCGTCACATCAAATTTCAGCTTGTAGTCTTCGCGGGTGCAGATAACCCAGCCCGTATCTTCGCCGTCGGCGAACCTTTTTATATAATCCGCGCCCGTACTGTCGTGAATAAGCGCCGCCGCAATCAGGAACGCAAGGTCGCCGAATTTCTTCACTTTTCCGACCGCTTCCTTAAGGAGCTCCAGTCTTTCAGCGGACGTGAACACTTCAGACCTGTAAACTCTGTCAAGCGTTCGCGCCGAAATCTCACCCGGGAATTCAAAAACGCCGGTAAGTTCGAAAAGATTGAGCAATTTCGGCGAAACGGGATATACTTTGACGTTCATGAAAGCAAGTTTCTCCCTCTTGTCAAAGCCCTTCCGCGTCTGCACGGTCGCATCGATGTCGCGAAGGATCTTCGCCGCTCTGTCCGTGTCCTCCGTGAAAAAACCTACCGTCTTCCGGAACTCGTGGAAGCAGATGTCAAACCCTTCTTTGACCGTCTCGCCGCCGCATTCGCATTTCCTGTCGGGAAGGTCCTCCGCGTATCCGTCGACGCCCGCTTCGGTCACTTTGCCGCAGGTTTTGCACCTGTAATAGGGCTTCAGCGGGTTTACCGGCGTGATGCCGAGCAGATAGGTGACGAAAAACTCGCAGCCTGCTCCGACAATTCTGAAATGGGGCGCGCCGGGAGTTTCCCGCACTGCTCTGTTGATACGGTCGAGTCCGTAAAAATACTTGCCGTAGTAGTGTGCCTTGATGAATTCAAGTTCGTCTTCCAACCGTTTTCTCGCAAAATCAGGCGTATTTTCGCCGAATAGTTTAAGAAGACCCTCTTCGGTCCTCCGTTTCAGGTACTCGCAGGGGCTTCCCTCGCAAGGCGCGAGTCTAACAGTTATTTCGTACATTTACAGATCCTTTCCCGGTCCCGGAAACGGAACCGCGCTAGCCGTACGTATCGTTTATACGTTATTTGCATTATACCAAAAACGCGGCGGCGGCGCAATAGAAACGCGGCAAATTGTACAAAAAAAGGAAGGCCGCGCCTTCAACTGTTAAAGCCGGCGCGGCCCCTTCCCCTATTATTTAATTAAAGGCCTACAGCCTGGCGCCGCACTCGTAGCAGAACTTCCCGTTGAAAAGACCCAGGTCGGCGTGACACTGCGGGCAGATTCTGCCGCCCGGGGTCTTGCTGACAAGCTCCTCTTCTTCGGGTTTCCCGGGTTCGTCAGGATCTCCGTCTTTTTTGCCGGTTCCCGGAGTTTTTCCGGAGGAGCCTCCCGAAGGGCCGCCACCCATGTCGCCGCCGCCCATGTCGCCGCCCGTAAACAACCCGCCGCCGAACATTCCGCCGCCGGGAATACCGAAAAACGATTTCGGGCCGTCGTCTCCGGACATGCCGAAAAACGTCATCGGGCCGTCGTCAGGCATCCGCGTCATCGTGTTCCTCATCGGCGCGAACGCCGCATCCGGCACCTTTATTTTGTCGAGCATATCCCTGCGCGCGAACACCGTGAGCGGCACGCTGGCGTCAAAAACCATCATTCGCGTCGTCAGCATATCGGGCAGGACTTCGATTTCGGTGTATCCGCGGAAATTCCCGTCGATCAGGTTCTCGGGTACCATGACCACCTTGTCCGGCGCGTACGTGTAGCTGACAACGTGAAAAGGCTCCGGCTCGCTGAAGGAAAAGGCTTTGACCGTGTTGCCTTTGATCGTCATGACGCCCGTGTGGTTCCCGGTCTTGCTCCACTCCACCCACTCGCCCTGCAGCCTGTCCATGAACTCGTCGTCGCGGATAATAATGTGCGCGAACGGACCGTGGTCGACCTTCTTGAGCGTGTAGAGCGTCTCACCCATGATCGTGTAGTAGTACAGGAACTTCAGCTCACCGTTCTCGTACGCCAGCTCGCGGATCATCGTGAACGGATTTCCTTCGTAGTCCCGCGAAAGAACGTTGTCTGCAAGGGTAATTACGGTGCGTTCGCCGCGTTCCAGCGCCTCCGCGTCGTAGGATACGTCCGTTTTCAGCGCAATAGCGCGCATATAGTTGCGGACCGTCAGTTTATCGTTGCGGAACTCCAGGTAGTAGTGGTACCCTTCCTCCCAGAATCCGTTCAGTTTTTCCGAAAATTTCATCTCCGTTGTCTCCCTTTCCGTCTGATTTTTATAAAAATCACCGTTCCGCCTCATGAAGCGGAAACGCGCCTATTTCTTCTTGTTCGCGCCTTTCAGATTCGGGCAGTGCTCAATTATGTAGTTTTTGACAAACCCGAAATCCTCTTTAGTGGCGTAGACCTGGTTGTTCGAGAGGAAGCCTTTGATTTTGATGACACGGAAAAGCGGCCGCGAAACCACCCTTCTCGTCTTCGAAAACTCCGAGTACATCTCGGTTCTCTGCGAGCTCGCGCCTGCCGCCGCCGTCGAGTAGCTTCCCGTCAAAAGGCCCGCCACCATCGCCGCCTCGCCGACCTTCTTCGCTTTTTTTGCCTGCGACTCGATCTGCCTGTGGTTGACTCCTTTTTCGTCCATTTCAAATTCCACGGTGTATTTCCCGCGCATAATCGCTGCGTAGAGCAGGTACCCGACGAGAACGAGCGCCGTCATCACGCCGAAAATGATTCCGAACACCTTGAGCTGCCCCTTCATCAGGTCCCACGAGAAGCCGCCCCAGTCAATCACGTCGACAACCGTCGTGAACGCGAAAATGCCCAGCACGATGAAAAAGAATATTTTCCAGACGAGCAGCAGGAAAATCGGGTTCGTGAACAGGTTCACCGAGTAGACCCACCTGTACTTCCCGTCCGCTCCGAGCGTTATGTTCTCGCTGATGCGTACGTCTTTCCGCTCCTCAGAAGCGCTATTGTTTTCTTCCATAAAAACCCCCTAAATGTAGAGAAAAATCAGTCATTATTCCGCCGGCGTTTCACGTTTTCATTCATTGTTCATCGCCAGCCATTCTTCCCTGGTCAGGCAGTTGACGTGACCCGTGCGCGTCTCGTTCATCTGCGGCACGTCCACTTCCTCCGTCGTCCACATATATTTAAAACCGCACTTCTCCTGAACGCGCTTCGACTTCACGTTGCCGTCGTAGTAGCCGCACCACACGCGCTCCAAATTGAGGTCCAAAAACGCGTGCCTCAGCAGCTCCCGCGCCGCCTCGGGAACGAGCCCCTGCCCCCAGAACGGCTTCCCAATCCAGTACCCGAGCTCGCACTCCTTTTCGTTCCGCGCAAGGTCTGCCGACGGCGCGAACATCAGACTGATGCTGCCGACCGCGATTCCCTCTTTTTTCGGAACGATCGCGTAGGTCTCGTTCTTCGACAAAACGCCCTTTATAATGCTGCGGCTCTCTTCCACGCTCTTGTGCGCCGGCCAGCCCGCAGCCGGTCCGACTTCCGGGTCGCTCGCAAAAATGTAAAGCGTTTCCGCGTCCGATTCTTCCCACGGCCTGAGTATCAGCCTTTCAGTCTCCAATTTCACTTTATTTCTCACCTTTTCTGTTAGGCAGCGGGATCAGCACCGGCGTTCTCGCCTTGTACTCCGCGTAGTCCGCGCGCCGCTCCATGTTGTGCTTTTCCATCATCGGGATCGACACGGCCAGGAAAACCGCGATTATCGTCAGGAATCCAAGCCCTTTATACCAGATTTCCGGGCAAAGCGCAACGAAATAGATGTACATTCCCGTCCAGAACGACATCTCCCCGAGGTAGTTCGGGTGTCGCGAATACCGCCAGACCGAGACGTCGCAGGTCCTGTGCTCGTCTCTGTGCTCCTCGAGGAAGCCGTGAATCGCTCTGTCTGAAATGAACTCCAGCCCAACCGCCGCCAGCATCACCAGCACTCCCAGAATCGACAACGGCGCGAAATTTTCCCTTTGAATAGAGAAAATCGCGCTCATCAGCCCCAGGTACACGACGACCGTCGGCATCATCTGCAATCCGATAAAGCTGAGCCCCTGGAACAGAACCGGGCTGAGCTTTTCCCTGTACATCGCGTAGCGCCAGTCCTCGTGCCCGAGCCCCTTGTACGTCACGTACCAGTTCGCGGTAAGTCTCGCCGCCCAGAGCCCGACGACCGCCAGGAGTATCGCGGAGTTCAAGTTCCACAGCCTGTACTTCAGCACGTCCGCGAGCAGCATTACGACCGGCGCAACGCTCCAGTACGGGTCGTACACCGAAACGTCCTTCGTAACGACCGTCACGATAAAAATCAAAACCGTCGCGACAGCCGTAAAAACTGCCGTCGCCGCGAAAATGTTGTCGATCATCATGAACGGCACGAGCGCGATCCCGAACGCGACCGCGTAAGTCACGGCGTCCACGAGCAATCCTTTTGTCTTAGGGGTCATATTGTCCTCACTGTTGTAAAATCACGTCTCCGGGTTTATGCGTCACCACACAAACGGAATGACCTTCTTCCGGACCTTCTTTTTGTATTCCGTGTAGCCCTCGAGACCTTCCTCGAGTACTTTTTCCTCGTTTTTGATGCGCAGCGCTATGATCGGGATGTAGCCGAGCATTATCGCAAGCGAAAAAAGCGAGCCGAGCACGAGAGGCATGCTGAGGAACAGCAGGAGCGTGCTCATGTACATCGGGTGGCGCACGACGCCGTAGAGCCCTGTGTCGATCACCTTCTGGTTCTCCTGAACTTCGACCGTCCGCGAGAGGTAGACGTTTTCGCGCAGCACCTCGGCGTAGAGAACGTACCCGGCGAGGAAAAGACCGGCCGCGACGAAACTGACCCACATCGGCAGCACAAACCACCCGAACCTGAAATTTAGTCCCGCGACGACAAAAGCCGCGACGAACATCAGTCCGCTCAAAGCCAGAACAGTCTTCTGCTCGCCCTGCTTCTCCTTCGCGTTCAACCGTTTTTTCAGGAGCTCCGGATTTTTGCACATCATCACGATTCCAGCACAGAACATCGGCGCGAAAAGTATTCCTATCAGCAGCCACCCCTGCGGAAACGCGAACGTGCCTGCCGGCAGGAAAATCAGCAGCCCGACGACCGCCAGACCGATTAAAAACTTCGCGATTGCGCTGAAAAACAGTTTTGCGTTCATAAGCTGTTCCCCTTCATTTAGGAAAAAACGCCGGTTCGACGTCAGAGTATCAGCTCCATCTGACGTTCCTTTGTCTTCATCCCCATTTTCTTGTAAAACCGCTCAGCCGGCTCGTTCCCCGCCCAGACGTTGAGCGTCACCTCGTAGCAGCCGAGCCGCCGCGCCTCGTTCTTCACAAACTCGAAAAGCGCCGTCCCGACGTGCCCGCCGCGAGCCTTCGCGTCGACGCAGAGGTCGTCGATAAAAATCGACTTAAACTTCACCATGTACTCCGCTGCCGGCTGCTCCTTGATGCGGCAGAAAGCGTAACCAATCACCCTGCCGCGGCCGTCGACAGCCACGAAAATCGGATTTTCGTCGTTGGAAATCATCTTTTCCAGCTCTTCCGCCGAATATTTGGTCGTTCCCGGCACGAAAATGTCCGGCCTTATCGCCGCGTGAATCTCGAGCACCTGCCCGAGAAGTTCGATTATCCGCGGGACGTCTCTTCCCTCCGCTCTCCTGATTTCCATTTCCGCAATCCTTTCATGAATGCCCGGCAGCTTCCCGTGTTAACCCAAATTGATAATAAATTTGCAAATCTGCTCCGCCGCGACCGCACTCTGCTCCGACGCAGAAATCAGCGCCTCGCCGTCGCCTCTCTGATGGCCGTACAAACCGAACCCGCAGTGGTTGCCGCCCTCGATAACGTACTCCTGCGCGCCGTCGGGAAGATTCTTCTTGCAGTTTTCATACTGCTTCATGTTGAGAATTCCGTCCTCCGAGCCGCGAACCGAAAGCACTTTTAGGCCTTCCGGCAGCTCCTCCGTCGAGTAGGAGGCCAACAGTATCAGCGCGTCCAAATCCTTGCCGTTTTCCGCCGCATAGAATGACGCCGCGGTGCCCCCGAGTGAATGGCCGGCAATGAACCAGTGTTCGTATTCGTGGGTTCTAATGATCTCTCCTGCCTTGTCGTAGGCAAAAATCGCCAGTTTCATCGGCGCCTTCACCAGGAACACGTCGGCTGCGTTTTCGGCAATTGTGCGAAGCATGGGCGCGTACGCCGTCTCCTCGACTTTCCCGCCCGGATAGAAGATCAGCGCTTTTCCGCCTTCGCTCGGACCGTCGAAGAACCAGCCGAAATCCTCCTCGGTGACCGTCACGTTTTCGTCAGATTTGAGCGCCAATGCGACTGATTCGTCCGCCCTGTAGTAGACGTTACTGTAAATGTACGTCGCGACGGCGAAAATGATGACAACCGCCAGCGGAATCATCCACGCCAGGTTCTTCTTGTTGAATTGTTTCTTTTCACGCTTTTCCGTCCGGTTCATAGCGGTTGCTCCTCTTTATTAGAAAAATCATCCGGAATTCTTGGCTTTTTGCCTGCGCAAACAGGACATCCGCAGTTCTTTCTTGAGTATATCACTGCCTGCCATTCATGTCCATTTTTGCATTTCCACCAGACTCTCTTTGTTGACCCGGGAGTGACGTCGTTCGGAGTAAGAGTTCCGTTTTTATCGTAGTTCCATTCCTTGACCAGTTCAGGATATTTTTCAGCCAGACTTCCCCTGCTTGCAAGAATATTCCTTCGTCTAGAAACAGCGCTTTTTTTCTTTCCGCATTCGGGACAGCCGCTTCCGGCACCGGTTCGCGCACTAATAGCAGCCTGCCAGTTGTTTCCGCAATTTGCGCATTTCCACCACACTTTAAAATCAGACCCTGCCATCACATTTTCGGGACGCAGTGTACCGTTTTTATCGTAGTCCCACTCGGATGCAATTATCGGATTTTTCGCGGCAAGAGAAACACTCTTACTCAGCTTCGTTTTCTGAGCGTTTTCAACTGCTTTCAACTTATTGCATACGGGACAGCCTCTTCCTCTCATACGCGCAGCAGGATTTGTTCTCCATTCGTGTCCGCACGTTCCGCACTTCCACCATACGTTTTTGTTGCTGCCGGCAACCAAATCTGACGGTTGCAGATTACCGTTTTTCTCCGGATGCCAGTCCGCCGCTATTTCAGGATGGGTAGTCTGAAGGTCGTTGTAACCTTTAACTACCATTTTTCCGGCACATACCGGACAACCTGTTTTCTGCTGCGTTCTTGATGAAATAACACACTGCCACTCGTTATTGCATTTGTCGCAGTGCCACCACGCCTTTTTTTCGGAACGGGCGACAAATTGGTCCGGTCTTTTGTCACCGTTCCTGTCGCTCCATTGTGAAGCGATTTCCGGATACTGTGACGCCAGGTCGTTGAATCCAACTTTCACTTTCTTGCCCGCGCAGTACGGACAACCCTGCCCGCCTATAGTTCTGTTCGATATTTGAGCCTTATAACTGCCGCCGCAAACATCGCATTTCCAATAAGCTGAATGGTTGCTCGCATACTGGAAAGACTCCGGTTTAAGTCTGCCGTTCATCGCATAATCCCACTGGGCAGTAATAGCAGGATATCTGGCCGCAAAATTGTCCTCTTTTTCAGAAATGATATACTGCTCCTTGATTCGAATATGGTCTTTTTCTATGTTCACTTCGGGTTCTTCCAGACCGATCACTTTAAAAACAGCCCTGACGGTCCACTCCAAATCCCTCGTGTCAACGTGACCGGATTCGCTTGCTTTTACCGAAACAGAATCCCCTATTATTTCGTTCCCGGAATCCTCGTTAACAGTAATCAGCCTAATACCCCGATTGCGTATCTTTGCGAATTTCGCGTCGTCTTTTGTCTTTCTGTTACGGTGATAGTATTTGCCGTTGTATTCGATTCCGGTATTAAACGCAGGCAGATACAAATCAATTTCAGTGCCGAAATCCCTGAATCGGTTTTTAACTTCTGTCACTCTGCTCAGGTAATAATAGAGAGTCTGTTCCTGAAAAGAAGTCCCCCGTTCTTTAGTGCATTGAGGACATCCTGAGTGTTTTGAAACACGGTCATTGATTCTCTTGCTGTACGAAAAACCGCAATACGGACACAGCCAAAACACGCTTACATTGGATTTCGGGAGGTAATCCGAAGGCTCCTTCTCATTGTGTTCAAAATCCCACTCTGATGCCAACTCAGGAAAAACTGTCGCGAGGTCGTTTTCGCCTTTCAATGCTTTTTTGTTGTGGCAATACGGGCAACCCGAATGCATGATAGTCCTATGGTCGATCCTCGCGTAATACGAATGTCCTTTCTCGCAGATCCACCACGCCTTTTTTGTGCTTCCGTGACCGAAATCCGAAGGAACCGCCGGTGCGTTCTTTTCATAGTCCCATTCGGATGCTATTTCCGGAAAATCAGTCATTAGATTATGAGACGGAATATTCATTTTTTCGCTATTTTCAGCCAAAATCTCGTCCTTAATCATTCACGAAAACGTTATCCCGTAGATCGTCACGCCGTTGAAGTCGCCCATGTAGACCCCGAGGTAGACCGTTCCGCTGTAAGTTATCTCCGAAAGATCGATCGTCACGGTGCGGTCCGGCGTCCAGAAGTCCCCGGTCGCGTTTTCCATCACTCCGTACGCGAGCGCGTTTTTCATCTTCTTTGTAGCCGGCTTTTTGACGTCGCTTATCGCGAAGGCGCTGCCCGCGTCGCCCAGCATCGCGTTCCCGTCCGACCCGTAGGTTATCTCGACCTTCGAGTACATGGACAGGTCGATCTCGCCGAGTTCAAGCACCGTGTTGTAGTTCCTGACCTCGATGTATTTTCCGAAATTTGTAGGATTTCCGCTGACCCCGCCGACAGTCGAAAGGTCCATGCGGTACGAAGAGCCGTCGTCGCCTTCTTCCAGAACCGAATAAAACTCGTATCCGCCGCCGGTAATCGAAAACTCAAGGTGCGCCACACCGTCGCGAACGTTCGCGCACTCAAGCCTGAATCTGTGAAAACCCTTCGCCAGCGGGAGCGCCCCCGAAGAGGTTACGGTCACGTTTTCGGCGCGGTTTTCGTCGTATTCGCACTCCGCAACAGGCCTTCCGTCAACGTAGAGCCGCGCACAGCCGCCGCACGTGACCGCGAATGCGTACGTTCCGGTCTTTGAAAGCTTGACATAGCCCTCGTATTTCGCCGCGCCGGCAACCGTCAGCACGGTCGACATGTACGGTTTGATGGCTACGTCCGCCGTAACCGACGAAAATCTCGCGAGCTCTTCGATAAGTCTGAAATCCGGCATTTTTCCGTAGTTTTCGGGCAAATCGTAAGTTGTGAGCAGCAGCCCGTTGGCGGCGTTTTCGACCTCTTCCTGAGTGAGCTCGACGGCCGGCATGACCTTTAAAAGTTTCCTTCCCGAAGATTTGAATACAGTCTCCTCATCCGTGTTGTAAGGCACCTTCATCGTCAGCATGTAGTTATTCCGCCGCTCTGGCGCGCTGTCGCCGGTCGTGAACCACGACTCCAGATCGTAAATGTCCGTCACGTTGTCGAGCCAGTGGAAGTTGACCGTAAAACCGTTTCCCGTCAGCCCCAGAAGCGACCGCGGGATCGCAAGCATCAGCTCGCAGCCGGAATACATGTATCGCGCAGTGCCAATCTCCGTCCAGACGTTGTTCTTGAACGCGAAGACCGAAGTATACTTGCCGTCGATCACATTGTAGTTCACCAGGAAGTCGTAGCCTTCCCAGCCCGTTTTTTTGTCGTTGTCGGCGTCGACAAAGAAGAGCATCCAGTTGCGGCTCTTGAGCGGGTCCGTGAGCGGAGCGGCAGTCTTTGCGTACGCGTAGAGCATTCCCCCGTCGGCAGTGACCCGCGTCTCGATAATGTCGTTGCGGCCGGTCTCGTTCACGTACCTGACCGTTCCGGTGGTGTCGGTCGAATCGCGCTTCGTCGTGTCGCCCTCAAAATCCGTGTACTTCGGATATACTTCCTGCCACGCCCCGAAGTCGCCTGAAATATCTATCGTGGTTTTGCCGGTCGGTCCGTCCGCGGGCAGCACGCCCTTGAACTTTCTGATGATCTGGCACATCTGGTAAAAATAGTTGTCGGTGAATCCGCCCTTCATCGGCTCGATGTCCCGCGAAAACTCCGCGTTGAACTCGTCAACGTACCCCGTGTCGGTGGGCTTCGGCTTGTCCTGCGTGAAATTCTGCGCGATCCACTCGTTCCAGCGGGAGATCAGCAGCACCTCGCACTCCGGGTTCTTCTCCATCACCTCTTTGAAGGTGCTCTCGAACATGATTCCCTCGCCCATCGTCTCCGTCTCCATGAACTTGTCGAGGTATTTTTTCGCCGACCAGAGCCCGCTCCTGCCGTCGCCGAAATTCGCGAAGCCCGCCGTTCCTATCCCAATGCACTCCGCCTTATTCGGGTCCTTCGACCAGCCGTAGCTGTACCCGAAGAAGACCTGGCAGTCGACCCAGTAGAGCTCGCCGGTTCCAACCCAGGACTTGCGGAAAGTCAGCTTGTCTTTATAGTTTTCGTCCGAAAGAATCGGGAATTCGCCGTCGTCCGTCGGCTTTATAAGCGCCAGCGGCTTGCCGTCCCAGTAAAACCACAGGTCCGCGTACTTTTCCTCCGTCATGAACAGCTTGTAAAACTTCCCGGTGTCGCCCGTGTTTCCGGTGTCGGTCCCGAAGCACCAGGGAACGATATAAGGCGTCATCTGCCCGCCAGCGCGCAGCTCCAGGCACGTGTCGAGAAAGATCTTCATCGCGTTCTCGTAGAGGTACCCGTTCGTC
>JAEEGL011662600.1_pt1 | contig 14066 bp, 12 predicted proteins | sample 9134231 | NCBI WGS metagenome assembly JAEEGL01 (sample SAMN16246548, study PRJNA631951) | gut metagenome | biome: gut microbiome; feature: rumen; material: fiber-attached | host: Bos | place: Iran: Karaj | collected 2018-10
GAGAATTAACAACACTAGATGCTAGAATACCACCCCGACCAATACAATGCAAAATTATAACAAAAAACATCGATACTATTCTTAAAGCATCAATTCCATAATTTCTTTCCTTATCCATTACTATCACCATAATAATTATATCATATTTTTTCATTCAAATATAATGCGTATATTTACACAAAATACTTGACTATATATATATATATATATATAATTAGGGGTGTAAAGTAAGATAGGATGGAATGAAATTATGAAGAAAATAATAAAAATAATAAAAGATAACATATTAGGATTTATCTTAGGAGCAATACTATTTGGTGGTATAGGTACCGTAGTTGCAACAACAATACTTAGTAGTTCAGTTAGTTATACAAATAATAATCAAACAACGGTAGAAGGAGCATTAAACGAATTATATGGTATGGTAAATATAGCATGTTACAATGGCACATGTGGTAAGTTAGCATTTAGATATTGGAATGATGATTTTGAATTTGCACAACACTATTATAATCATAATGCTTTACCGGATACTTATTACAACAAATTGGAATTATTACAGTCAGCTTACAATAATTTCGTTAATAATCCATACTATATAAGAAGTATCTTAATAGATGGTAATGCAGTAGGACATCAGGCTTGTTTATGGTATAACAATCATGAATTTTGTTTATCACCTAATTATTGGGCAGGAACGATAGGTACATCTTCAGCAAACGCAGGAACACAAACAATGATAAAGCTACAACGGGATATGGAAAATGCATTAGGAATAACTTTAACAAACTGTACTAACAATGCAAGAGAAGCAACATGCAATATTGGTTCATTTTCCTGTACTTCAAATAATAGTTCTGAAGTACAATGTCAAGGTAGTTATGGTTACTGCACTGTTGATAGTAGTAATGCAAGGTGTACAGTATGGGAAGGAGATTAGTTGAATTATTATAATGATAACTAATTAGTTTGTTCGAAACAATTAATAATGAAGTTTAAACACTTCATTATTTTTTTACCTTTTTCTAACAACTTTTAATTGCCTTACTTCATCTAAATAATGATTATATTCTTTTATTACTTCTTCATTATCTGAATTAATAAATGTATCAATAGTACCATCTTCAAATACTGTAATAAACCAATCATATGTACAAATAGTATAATCTTCTGTTTTATCAGCTATATCACTATAATAATATATCATTTCTGCTTCAGAAGTATTTTTAAATTTAGCATATCTTAAAGATATAAGTATCTTTTCTATTTCTCGATAATTAGTACTATTATAATCTTTATCAGTTCTATATAGAACTCTATCTTTATCACTATATAACTTTTCTGGAGTAAATAATTTTATATCATTTAAAGTTTTATTACTACTTAAAGATAATAATCCTTGATAATTATCTACACCATTATAATATTGATGATTATTATCTAGTAAAGGATTAACTATAAATGGTAATATATTATGATTATATAAGATAGTATTATTATTTGATAATCCTATAATACTTGCTACTATTTCATCACCTTCATTATTCATCTTTTCTATAATAGTTTCTATTGCTTTTTTAGTAGCAGTATATAGTTTTTCCCCAAGTATTTGATTGGGAACTCTTTTACTTGTTTCAATGCCCTGAGCTATTAATACATTACCATTACGCATTAATAGAACCATACCAAAATCCTTATATTCATCTGTTGATATGGATAAAATACGCATATGAGGATTAGATAAAAAATTATTAAATAATATAAAAGCATCTCCATTTATTCTAAAACAATTACCAGCTCGATATCCAATAACTAAATTTCTTACATCTTTAAGTGGTATTATTTCAAAAGTATAATCTCCAATTTTAGGAATATCTACTTTCATTATTGATGATTTATTTTTCTTCTTTAACTTCTCATTATATGTTTCTATGTTTTTATCAATAACCTCTGATTCTTTATCATCAATTCCATATTTATGATAATAAGAAGAAATCATATCCTGTAAGATATCACCACTTAATTCTGGACTATCTATTCTTGGGGCTAAATATCTTTCTTTTAATAAAAGACTTATTTTAGTTTTATTAAACTTATATCCTAATTTCTCTATAAAATAATCTATAGAATTATAAAAATAATCAAAATTAATGAATAACTCAATAAACTCTCCATTTAACATCATTCTTACTATATTATTAGAATCTTTTTTATTGGCAAATAAAAAATCTTGAAAAGCACTTATGCTTTTACTATCTTTATTATTAATAATAATTCTATTAAATAAATAATATAATAATTCATAATCTAACAATCCATATTTGCCATTTAATAGATCTATTGCATTATCTAATCCAATAGTTAAATACATCTTTATAGCAATCATATTTATATTTTCATCACTATTATTATATGTTCTTCTTAAATTCCATTCTGCATTATTAGCAATTATTTTCTTTAATGGTAATTCTTTATTACACACTTCTAATTTTTTAATACCTAAAATTATGCTATTTATATATCTTTTTGGTATATTAAAATAAGCAATTGGATCTATATCAATATCTGAATATGATATATTATTATCTTTTAAAAAATCTATTAACTCATATATGTTTTTTTTGGCTAATATATCTAGTAGAATTCTATATCTATTACTATGTAATGTATATAAAAATAATTTATAAAATTCTAATGGCATATTATTAATACCAAAATAATTATCTAAAAATAATCTAACAAATGTTGTATCATCATAAGTATTATATAGCAATCGATATATAATTACAGTATCTAAAAAACTTAATTTTTTTCTCTTACTTATATCTAACAAGATGTTCTTCTTATTCTTTTTCATAAAACCCCTCGTTTTTCCAGTTATTATAATATAATAAGTAATAAAAAGCAAATAAAAAGCCAGAATCGGCTTTTATTAAAAAATATTTTTATATAATATATGTTGTTATTTCATGGCCTTCTATTACATCACTAAATAATGTATCTTTATATGATACTTCATAACTTTTCAATCTAAATATAATCTGTCTATTTACATAAAATACTTGACTATATATATATATATATATAATTAGGGGTGTAAAGTAAGATAGGATGGGATGAAATGATAAGAAAAATAGTAAAAATAATTAAAGATAATATACTAGGTTTTATAATAGGAGCAATCCTATTTGGGGGTATAGGTACAGTAGTAGCAACAACAATACTTAGTAGTACAGTTAGTTATACCAATAATGATCAAACAACAGTGGAAAGTGCTTTAGATGAATTATATAGTAAGGCAAGTAGACTAGATAGTTGGATAGATCCAAGAGGATTAAATGTAGATGGAACTGGCGGAAATATATCTTTTGTATATTGGAATGATGATTTTAGGGATGGTAATTATACTAGTAATCAAGTGCCAACAGGAACAGGCTTAAATGGAACATATAATACAAGAGCGGCATTAGAAACTGCTTATACAGATTGGGAATATGCACCATTTTATATAAAAACTACAAAGGTAAATAGTACTATATCAGGACATTCACTGTGTTTATGGTATAATAATCGAGAATTTTGTGTTAAACCAAGTCCCAATGGTATGAATTATGATAGTGTAAACTCATTAAAAGTGGATTTGGAAAATGTTTTTGGAATTACATTGGATAGTTCTTCATGCGGAAGTGCTGGAGCATGGATTTTCTGTGATGTCGATAAATATCGCATTCGTTTTAATGAACAATCTACTTATAACTGGCAAATTTTAATAATGGGCATAAGTAGTTGTTATCTTAGACCAAATGGCGAAGCAGGTTGTAGCTAATATAATTTTTAACGCTCACTTTCTCTAATTTAATAATCTACATCATCATTAAAAAGCTTTTCTATTAATGCTATTTCTTTTCTTACTTGTGGATCATATGAATAAACTAAATCAGATATAGATACATTGAATAATTTAGCTATCTCTATTAATCTTTCAGAATTAGGTATCATTGTATCATCTTCATATCTTTTTATTATTTGACTTGATACCCCTAATTTTTTAGCCATTTGTCCAACAGACATACCAGATAATAATCGATATTTTTTTATATTTCTTCCTAACATAATTATCTCCCCCTTTATATTTATTCTATTTTATTATTTCTTACTTTTTTAACCAAAAAATCTTTATTTCAATAATTTGTCATAATCTATAGCATTATCACTAGTAACTATGCTTTCACCTATTTCTTGTTCTAAATTTTTTCTAGCGTTACCAGCAATTTTTCCACCACGTCTAGCAACTTCAATATTCTCATCCAAACCTTTTGGATTATTTTTTTTAGCAATTTCTCTTGTAGCAATCTCCCCTAAATCTGCAAAAGCAACTTCCACATCGGTCATGTTGTCTTTTAGATTTTCTTTTCTTAAACCTTTAAACTTTTTATATTCTTTGGCAGTCATTCCTGACCATGTTTTATATATCTCATTTGTTAATATAGCAAATTCTTTTTCTTCTGTTATCCCTCCATCTTTCCAAACATCTGTAAGACTCTTTCTATCTTGGATATTCTTAATTCTTTTGGCAATCCAAACTTCATCATATCCTTTTGTTCTATATAAATCTATTGCTCTTTGAATAGATATAGATGGATCAAATGTTTCATCAATTCTTTCACTACCTAAGTGCGCTAACCATTGTTTTATTGGTTCAGCATTCCTACTTGGAATTGATTCAATAATCCTAAACATCCCTTCAATATCTACAACATCTGTAATACGATACTTACCATCTTTAGCTTTGAGTTTCAAACCGTTACAATTTGTAACGGTTTCATTTCCTTCATCTCTAAGTCTCTTTTTAAGTACTCTCCAATAGATTTGTGGATTATTACTTTCTGATAAAATTCCAACTACATCAACAACACTAACATAGTATTTTTCCTGCTCATTATCCCAAACAGTTCTAATAGTTTCATTATTAAATAATTTATTTACTAAATGCAATTTATTTTGATTCATCCAAAACCTCCTAATTGCATTATAGCAAACATTTGTTCTTTACTCAATATATTTTATATAATATATGTTACTATTTCATGATCTTTAATTACATCACTAAATAATATATCTTTATATGATACTTCATAACTTTTACTATCATCATTAGTATTCATAACAACCAAAATGACATCATCCTTGTTACATGCACATACTACATATAAATCATTAATACTATTACATGTAATTATCTTATATCCTCTTTTTATAAAATGTGATATATGATATAGATAATAGTATATTGGAGTCTTTATAATATCATTTTTATCTTCATTTAGAATTATAGCACTTTTAACATAGTTTGCTTTGTGAGATGGACCTCCATTATAATCAAGTAAAATATTCCAATCTAAATAGGCATTTACTCCATTATTCATACAACTAATAATATCTTTTAAATATAGTTCTGCATCATTTATCCAACTAAGTTTATTATACTTAGAATATCCACAACACATTTCGGTATTAATAATTAAATAATCTGGATAATAATCATGTACTTCTTTTATTTTTTCATAATAGCCACCAGTATACCAATGCATACCTACTCCAGCTATTTTTTTGTTATTAATATATAACTTATTAACAACTTTATTTAGATGTTCTCTATTATGATCCCATAATAATATTTTGGTATCATTTAGTTTATTTATTAAATAATCATTAATAAATAATTTTTGTTTTCTTAAAGGATAAATACATGATTCCCATCTTTGACGAGCAAACGGTTCATTTTGCATAGTTAAATACTTTATATAAAAACCTAATTTATGATATTCATCTAAATATTTAATTAGATAATCACTATATAATTCATAATAGTTTCTTTTAAGTCTACCACCATGTAATAAGTTATGATTGGTTTTCATGAATGATGGAGGACTCCATGGTGAAGCAATTAAATCAAGTTTCTTTTCTTTGTATATATCATGCAATAAAGGTATTATGTATTTTTTATCTTGATCTATATTAAAATTATTTAAATTATCATTTGTTAAATACTCAAATGATTTTAAAGAAAAATCATTACTACCAATAGATACTCTACCTAATTCATAGTTAAGTCCATTACAGCTATAATATGAATCTATTATTTCTCTTTTTTTAGCTTTACTAAGTAATGAATAGTTATAAGCTGATGCTTCAGTAATAGCACCACCCATACCTAACCAAGTAGTAATACAATCATTGTTAATAACTATTTTGTTATCAACATTATCTATTTTAATTAATGGTTCTTCTTCTAAGTATTTATTTTCTTTTATATTAGTTACTATTTTTTGCATATAAAACACCATTTATAGTATAGCATAAATACTTATAGACATCTGATTATTATTTTGTTAAAATGTTAATAATTAAGGAGGTATCTTTTGAAATATAGTCGTATTTTAATTAAGTTAAGTGGAGAAACACTTGCAAGTTCTAATGGAAAGGGAATTGATTTTGAATCGGTTTTAGAAATATGTGGAGAAATCAAAAAAGCTAAAGAGATTGGTTGTGATATAGCAATTGTTGTTGGGGGAGGAAATTTTTGGAGAGGAAGAAGTAATAAGTACATGGATTCATGTACATCTGATCACATTGGAATGCTTGCAACAACAATGAATGCTTTAGCTCTTCAAGATGGATTTCGACAACTAGGGGTTGATTCAAGAGTTCAAACAGGAATTGAAATGCGTCAGATAGCTGAATTTTATATTAGAAATAGGGCTATAAAACATTTAGAAAAAGATAGAATTGTTATATTTGGTTGTGGCACAGGTAGTCCATTTTTCTCAACAGATACTGCTGCAGCTTTAAGAGCATCTGAAATTAATGCTGATATTATTTTTAAAGCTACAAATGTTGATGGAGTATATGATAAAGATCCAAAAACACATGATGATGCCAAAAGATTTAAAGAAATATCTTATAGTGATGTATTAAATAAAAAACTTAGAGTATTAGATTTAACAGCTACTTCGTTATGTATGGATAATAATATACCAATATTAGTATTTGATATTAATAAAAAAGGTAATTTATCTAAAGCTGTTAAAGGTATAAATATAGGAACTATTATTCATTAATGAATAATAGTTTTTAATTGGTTTCTTTAGAATGACCCACCTAATGAATTATCTGTTATAAAAAAATCTAGAACTATTATAAAATATGGCTTTGGAAGCATTTTACATTTACTAAAAGCTTTATAAAGTGTTATAATAAATGTCAAAATTATTTTAGGGAGGATACTATGTTTGAAAATATAGAAAAAGAATATAAAAAAAATGCAAAGGAAGTAAAATTTACCAAGTTTTATTGGATAAGCGCAATAATGTCTACAATTGTCTTTTCTACAATAAAAATGAATAATACTATTAGAAACTATAATTTTATTACAATTATATTACTAGTGATTGTGTATCTTATAATTGATTATAATAAAACAATGAAAAAACATAAAAAAAGCAATAATAAATTAATTAATAATCTTAACACATACCTACAGATTTTGAAAAGTGGCAATTTAAACAATCTAATAATTCTTTTAAAAAAATATAATTTTAAAACTAAAAATGATCTAAAATTAGCTATAGATTATTTTAATTCAAAAAGATCAATAAAAATAGAGTCAAGTTTTTGGGGACAGATGATTTCAGTTTTAGTAAGTGTAGCCTCAATATTAACTGTTGCTTATGATCCGATTACACAAAAAATAGATGATGCAAAAGTATTAATTATTTATGGTACATCTATAGGATATATCCTAATTGCTATTATTCCAATCATGATGATTAAACTAATAATAAATAATATTGCTTTTTCAAAAGAGAAACTTCATACTGAATTAAGTGATAAATTGTCATATGTTTATATTAATTTTAATAAATTTAAAAATCAATTAACAAAATAATTATCATATTATTCACTTTTTGATAATTACATTCTAAAACTGAATTACTAAAACATCTGACCCTATAACTTGTCAACCATACACAGTATCAAATTAGAATTGAAAACGAAGGTCAAATAATTGAAGTTCAAAACACAAAATTATTAGAAAGTATACAAAAAGAATTATCTGAACCTAAAGAAACAAATATTGGTTATGAAGATGCTGAGCATTACAATTATGATGAAGATTTAGATACTAAAGTAGAAGATGACTTAGTCCCTTAACTGGCTAGGTCATTTTTTACTTAATAATTATCCTTAAATGAAGTTATATCTTTATACATTTTCTGTAGAGAAGTAGTGGTAACATCCACTAATGGTTCATACATAAATGAGTTCAAATGTATAAATTCAGGTATTGAAATAATTGCTTTATTTATTATTTTTTTATCATCATCGTCAATTTTTGACTTAACTAAATTATATTTCTCACCCAACATTAAATTTTCATCAATTAATGATGAATCAATTTTACTAAATATCTTTTCTAACAATAATCTTATTCCAATTGAAATAATAATCTTCTCATCTAATTCTATACTGTTACTTAGATTTTTATGTAATAGTTTATTTATATTTGAATCCAAAATACTAAAAATTTTAGTATTAGAGTCAAATTCAAGATTAATATCAAAAACTTCTTTAAATATTGGTTTAAGGTCAGCAACTGTTAAGTTCTCTGTGTTTTTTCTATAATGTAAAGCATCACTTAATGTATTATATTTTATATTATTACTATCATATTTTAATTCTATAATATTTCGTGCAACAGGAATGAGCGCCAAAAATTTTTGCTCTGAACTATCTATTTTTAATTGTTCTTTCCAATTTACAAATAATTCCATTCCTCCACCAATAATACTTTCTTTAAATTTTTCAAAGTTCTCACTACTTTTATTCTTCTTAATATAATACTTTTCATAATTATTAACTCTATGTTTGCAACTACTAAAAAAATCAAAATTATGAGTTAAAATCCAACACATGATGTTGGTATTCTTTGATAAATCACAAATATACTCTATCATAGCATATTTATTCTTGTAATCAAATGAATCAACTATATCATCAAGAATTATAAAAGTATTATCATTTTTTTCAATACTCATAAATAAATCAAATAAAAAATATAAAACAGTAAGTGCCCTTTTTTCTCCAGTACTTAAAGCACTCTTTAACAAAGTTTCATCTATTTCCTTTTCTTCATCCTGATAATTATAAATAAAAACAAATATAGGATTTGTACTACCAATCATAGAGTTAAATTTATTCTTAATTATTATTTTAAATGGAACATCGAATCTTTCATTAAAAGTTTCACAAACACTTTCCCATTTTGTCTTTTGATTTTTTGATTCACTAATTAACGCTTTAATGCTCTCATTAGATTTTATAATTTGTTCATTAACAATAATTATTTCATCCTTAAATTTATCTAATATTCCAGCAAGAGCTTTTAAAATAAATAATGATACATCTTCCATTTGAGATAAAACTTCAGGGTCAGAGATATATGTTCTAATTGCCTTAGTACTTCTATTCTTATTAATTTTTGATAATAAGTTTTCTACAATTTTTTGAGTATTCTCATCAGTATATATTTTTTTCTTTTCATCTTCATATATCTTTTGAAACTTTTCCAAACTATTAACCAGTTCATCAATATTTTTAATTTTAAGTGCATGTCCAGCTTCAAAAAAGCCATCAGTACTAAATTCTTTTATCAACTTAGAAACTTCAATGCTTCCAAACTTATCGCCAAATAAATTAGAAACTGCTTTAGAATTTATTGATTCATTCATAGATTTTACTTCTGCTATAAAATTTGAAGATTCTATAATTGGTAAAGTATTTTCGTTAAATACATCAAAAAATGGATATTTTAAAAAAATTTTCTTTTCCCAATCTAATTCAGATAAAAACTTGATAATATCCTTCCAATTATTAATTTTAAAAATGCTATTAAAAAAATTTAACACTATTTCTTTATTATCTTCTGTTTTTTTCTTATTACTAAGCTGGTCAGATATTTTGTTTGCAAGATTATCAATTTGTTCTAAAATGGAATTATATATACTCCCATATTTTTCTTTCATATCATAAGAAATAGTTAAAAAACTCAATTCATTCGATTTAATATTTATTGAATCATTTATGTAATTATCAAAGTTATAAACGATAATATTGTCTATTTGTTCTAAGTTCGTATTTTTATATATTTTTCCATCAAACTCTATTTCATATTCTCCATCCCTATCATATATCCTGTCTCTAGGCAACTCTGCTTTTGATATAGATTTCATTCCTAGTGCAAATGATGTTTTAGTCCCACCATTTGGTGCATATATCAATGCATTCGAATTTATATTTGCAATACCTTTTAAATCTTTTATTCCATATATATTTTTAAATTTTTTAACTGATAAATTCATTTTTTACCTCCCACTATTAAAAAGCGCCAATACAAAGACATGATAATCAAGCCTGTACTAGCGCCATTTTTCTTAAAACTATTATATCATATTTTATCGAATTTTGTCTGCAATTTATTCTAAGCTACTACTGGTTCAAATTCTTCAATCATTATTTCTAAGCAATCTATTATTTCGTCAAATTTTATACCTTTTGCATAAGCAAAGTTTTTTTGATATTTATTCCATCTTTCTTTTAATACTTCACTATTTTTTATAATATCTAAAGCCTCAAATGGGTTACCATTATATTCTCTTTTAGCAAAAGTCCTTTCAATTGCCTTTCTAAAATGATCACCATTAATATTTTTCCACTCTTTTGTATATATTAAATAAACATCATAAAAGTCTCTTGTTCTTCCATTTAATTCAAGTCTACTTAATATTGTTTCGATTTTTTCTGCTAATAGTGTTTCCATATTATAAGCATATAAATCTATATAATAATCTCCTAATAATGGTAAATACTTATATCTTATTTCTTTAGGAGTTATTGGATCTCCTGTTGCAATATCAATATGAAATGATTGTTTCATACCTTCATATTCAACTAGTATAGTTACTCGATAACCACCATACTCATCTTCATCTCTAATTGGTTCTATTCCAACATATTTTAATATAGCATTATCATCAATTTCTATCGATATTACTTCTTTTATCATGTTAACTATTGTCTTTTCATCAAAATCGGCTTTTCTAAATGCTGTATCAATATCCATAGTTGCCCTATTTTCTACTCCAAACAAAGTACTTAAATAAAATCCACCTTTTAAAACAAAATGATCCCTATACTTACTCCTTGAAAGCCTTTCTAAAAATCTGTCGTACATATAAAGTCTAAATAACGTATTGAAATCTACATTCTTTTCTTTAGAAATATTTCTTATTTTATCTTTAAGTTGCATACTATTCATAAAATACCTCAATAAAATCCATCACTTCTTTTTTAATTCCCATTTTACTTGCATATTTAGAAAGTTTAATAAGATCTTTATCTTTTCTTTTAATATATTCTTTAATGCTATATTTAACATGTTCAAAATCCATTCTATTTTTAGATCTAATTATGTCACATATACATCTTTCAATATCATAAACTCTTACCTTATTACCCATCGGTGTATCAATTTGAATTACACCAAGTTCATAAATATCTTTGTCAACGTAAAAAACATTATGATTTTTAATTTTATAATTAAAATAATTATTAGGAACTGTTATATCATACTTATCATTTGGTGCTTTAATAGAAAGGCCATGAAAATATAGTGCTGTCATATGGGAATAAACTACGTTGGGAAGTTCTAAACTAAAAACAAAATAATTATCTTCTATTTTACTAGAATCAATATAAATACCATTGCCAACTCTTTCTATTATACCTTTTTCTTTCATAATGTTCAGATACATTCTATGTATTCCTAAATTAGATATTTCTTTTGAAGTAACATATCCATTATTCATTTTCATAATAGATTCAATTATTTCTATATTACTTTGGTTTTTAAATTCTTCTATTGTCATCCTTTCCATAAATATTTTCCTCCTTGTCAAATCTAATGAAATTATAACGTTCATCATTAATTTTGTCAAGGCGGATAATAATTTTTGGGGATTTTTTCATAAAATTAGTAGGTTTATATTTACTAAAGCTGCTTAATATCTATATAATAAACCAATGCTCTCTTTAGTTGGCCCGAAAATTTATTCGTATTATACCTGCGATAAATGATTAAATCCCCTATAATTTAGGGGATTTTTATTTTCTTTAATTTATTAAAATTTATAATAGTTTAAAAAATCATATAGGTAAAAATATAGGTAGCCATTATTCAATTCAAAAAAATATTAGTAATAACATTGATAGTTGTATATGCAATAATAGAAATGTCTAGTGACTTTTTAAATTCAATTATTTCAATATATGAACTTATATCATCATCTATTTTGATTCTATTAATAATAGAAAAACTAATTAAAGTCAAGGCAAATAAAACCACGTAATTACGTGGCTTTTGGTGTGCAAAATTTACAAAAATCTATATATTAATACAAATTAATTTATAGACTTTTAATATTTTATTTTGAAATAGCCTGTAAAATTAACGGAATATACATAATTGCAATATCAGCTCCTTTATCTAATATAAAGGAAAATATTTTTTTTGCTGCATTCCATTTTTTTACTTTGCTATCTTTACTAATTTCAATTTCTTTAATTTCTTCCAGTTTTAACAGCAATTCTTGAATTGATTCATTATCTAAATATGTATTATTTTCGATTTCGCTTTTAACTTCTTCATAAGTTTTAACACAAATAGAATTATTGTTATTATTTAAATTTTCGTTTTTGTTACTATTATCAATCTGAATATTCATAAATGGAGTATTTGATTTAGTAATTTTCTTTTCAGCCCCATCCAATTCATCAAATTCATCTATTAATCTTTTTAAATCCTCAAGTATTTCATTCATGCCGTCATTAAAATATTTTTTGAAAATAGCATCAGATGTACCTATAGCATAAACCATCGGAGAGAATTTCACGTCTTTAAATTGTTTAAGTATGGTTGAATCCTTTCCATAATATTGTTCTATAAATCTAATTAAAGAATTTTTCCATGCAATAAACTTGTTATTATCTGAAGTCAAGTTTTTATCAACAAATTCAAGGCCTTCATTTAATAATGAAGTTAATCTTTCTTTTTTTGTCACTTTATTCACCTCTATATTTTTTTAAATATTCTAATAATGCATTATCGGTACAATAAACATAGCAGCCCTTCATTCCTCTAGTCATTAATGTTCTATAAGTGTTTTTAATAATTGAATCAGCAATTCGACTTGCTACTTCTTGTCCTTGTTCTTTAACAATTTTATTAATACCTTTTAAAGATGCATCGGATTTTGCTCTCTTTGTAAAGTCAGTTGTTATATGACTGTTTTCATATCTCATGTCATCACCAATAATAACTCCAACGTAGTCAAATTCCAAACCTTGTACCGTATGAATACATCCTGCTTCCTGTATTGAGTTACTTCCAATAGCAAATTCTTCTCCACCTTCTAAGTTCCAACTTATTTCAAAGTTCTTTTCAGGTATTTTTATTTCATGAAAGTTAGTATTTTTTCTAGAATTACCAGTTGGCCATTCCCAACAATAACCAGCTACTATTCTTGATTTATTGTTAATCTTATTTTTTTCTTCAATTGCTTTCCTCATTTCATTTGGATTATCAAATACTTTAAAATCATAATCAAATCCATCAATGTCAAAATTAGCTGTTTCTTTTATTTCTAATAAATTATTTAACCATGCTATATAGCCGTCAGATCCGTTACATCTAAATTGACTATCAAGCTCATAGGTATATATTCCAGCACCTAATTCATTAGCATATTTCTTAATTAGATCTTCACTACCAATATCTTTAAGAGTTACTTTTTGATTTTCATCTATAAAGAATATTGAGAACTTCGAAGCATTGATAATTTCTTTTATTTGATTTTCACCCTTATTTTGGAACATACCCGATTTAGCATTTAATCTGTGTGCTTCATCAACGACTAATACATCTAATTTATTACTCTCTTCATCAACAA